>Ga0105162_1000374_pt1 | contig 29838 bp, 28 predicted proteins | sample JNZ201metaG_FD_81532 | JGI IMG/M metagenome (GOLD analysis project Ga0105162, IMG submission 81532) | Hot spring microbial communities from Jinze hot spring, China to study Microbial Dark Matter (Phase II) - JNZ 20120812A | ecosystem: Environmental > Aquatic > Thermal springs > Hot (42-90C) >...
ACCCGTTGGCGATGGGATACAGCCGGATGGCTATGAATAATCAGGACACCACTTTCAGGTTAGTCGCAGCAGTCCCTGTTTCCGCCGGAAGTCATACGATCGACGTTCAGTGGCGTATTGAAACTGGTGGAGGAACCGCATATTGTTGGGAAAGAAGTTTGAACGTTGTTGCCGTCACGAGAAACTTTAACGAGTTCACATGGAGCTGGGAGAATATCTTCAGACACAATGGAGATATGAACATGCAAGCCCAGAACGACAGGTGGAACATCCGCTACAGAAATCTGTTACAACTCGCGGATCTTAACCAGCTTAACCCGAGAGTGGACAACTATTTGAAAGAAGCCCTTAAGCTTTTCCTCGACGCCGGAATCGGGGGTCTAAGGATTGATGCGGCAAAGCATATGGATCCTGGATGGCTAAAGACTCTAGCGGACTTTGTCTATTCGGGCTGGGAGAACATATATATTATGCATGAATCGGTCGTCGGATTCTGGGATGAAACATATTGGGATGTTTGTCAATTCGATAACAACTACGGCATGCACATGATAAACACAGCATTGGCGTTCATAATCCGAGACGTTTTCGGCTGGAAATCTAGAAACATGTATGAGCTAGAATACTATGTCAACAAGCAATTCTCTTTCCCAGCCTCGGATATCCTTTGGAATCAAAAGGTCGTCAACGCTGTCGCCTGCCACGACTGGAGTAGATTCCGCTCGATGAACAAAAGCATGAGGGATTCAGAACTTGCGATAGGTTTTGTTCTCACTCTTCCTGGAATTCCGCTGGTATACTACGGCGAGGAGCAGTATATGTACAACGACAACATCAATCCGAATAACGAGATAGGAGGAGATCCGTACAACCGCGGAATGATGGTGACATTCGACAACACTACCACGTACTATCGGCTGGTTAGAAAGCTCGCTGATCTTCGCAAACTTAATCCGGCCTTAAGGTATGGAATAATTTCGACAAAATATGTGAGCGAAAACGTTTATGTTTTCCAACGAAAGTTCTTCAACGACGTAGTACTGGTTGCAATTAACCTTGGAGGAACAGACGTAAACCTCACGAACATCAGCGTAGAAATGCCAGACGACACGTATTCTGATTACTTGGGAGGTATTCTGGGCAACGGAAGAACGATAACCGTGCAGGGGGGCGTCATCTCATCTCTCACTTTGCCAGCAAGCTCGATGGGCGTCTGGTATTGCTTAACCGAAAACAACGAACCATGGCTTGGAGCGATAGATCCCGTTATGGGAAGGGCTGGAAACAAAGTAAGGGTGAGCGGTAAAGGTTTCGGCAAAACGCAGGGGCAGGTGATATTTGACAACGGAACTCAGAGATGGTATGCAACGATTATCGAATGGGCAGACGATCATGTTTACTTCCAAGTTCCGTCAGGCGTGGTTGTTCCCATTAACAAGCAGCATGTTGAAGTTTTCGTCAAGAGGGCCGACGGAAAGGAGAGCAATCGGATTCTATTCCAGTACTTAAAAGATAAGCTGGTCCTTGTTGTTCACAGGCTCGATAACACGAAGGGCACAGAGCTGGAAACAACGTGGGGCGAATTCCTCTTCATTACCGGTAGCGTGGCTGAGTACTCCAACTGGAGCGACAGGAGCGAGAATGCGGTTGGTCCGATGCTTTGTCCATATTGGGATAATTGGTTTGTTGTGACCGCAGTCCCGCGATCTACGTACATTGAGTTCAAGTTCATAAAGGCAAAACTCGGTGAAAGTGGAAGTTGGGAGAGCGGAAGCAACCACACATTTACGAGTCCTGAGAATGGCGTGCTATACAGACGCTCGCGGCCCGGTGGAGGGGCTAGTGGATTCTCATTACCTCCAGGTAAGGAGTCCGGGGTGCAGAGCTTTACCCTGACCTCATCCGAGAATGTCAAGACTGAAAACGAAAACGTACCACCACTCTCACAGACCCAACCTCCAGAAAACGAAGTCACAGAAAACGAAGCTACATCATCCCCCGCGATATCGATAAGCAGCTCTGACTCTGGAGTTCTATCGTGGTTCATTCTAGAGAATGTGGAAGTTGCACGATACGAGGTAATGATTGACGATGATCCATCTTTCTCATCTCCAATAATCATTTCCGTCGTTGGTAACTCGCTCGACGTTCTAGCTCTTGGACTAGAAGGAGGACAGTACTTCTGGAGAGTTAGGGCGATTCTATCCGACGGCACAGAAATTTTAAGCGAAGTCGGAATGTTTGAGATAAAAGCTTCTACCAAGACATCGCAGAAGCCGCTCTGGATACTACCGACCGGAATCGTGTTTGCGACTCTGATTTCAGTGTTCATGCTCAAAGTTTTCATGAGAAAAAGAAATGGACGCTTTTTGCGTTACAGGCTCCATTCGATCCGCAAAAGTTTTGATGGAAAAATAAAAGCTTGAAAACTGGGAGATCCGAAATTAAAAGTCTTTTAAGAACAAATTTCAAATCAAAATGCTTAAATATCGTAGAAACCAAATAAAACAACTGAAAGATGGAGAAAGGAGGGATTTATTGGATGGAACTTCCGCTTGCGACGCTTGAGCGTCTAATTAAGAAGGCAGGAGCGAAAAGAGTGAGCGAGAGCGCAGCCATAGCACTTGGCGAAATCTTGGAAGAAAAAGCGATGGAGATCTCCAGAGAAGCAATAAAACTGGCGGAGCACGCTGGCCGAAGAACTGTTAGGGATATCGACATAAGACTGGCTGCGAAAAGGTCTTAAATATCCCCTTCTCCCCTTTTGTCTGGTGTGGTTTTGCGTTTGAAAGGGGCGGAGATAGCGATAAAGACGTGTTTGGGGGTCAGGAAGGGCGAAAAGGTTCTCGTTGTTGCGGATCCGCCGAAGCTCGAAATAGCTCTAGCTCTTTTTGAGGAGGCGCTGAAGGTCGGAGCTCAAGCGAACATCATGCTCATGAAGACTTTGACGAGACATGGTGAGGAGCCTCCAGAGATGGTCGCTAGAGCGATGCGGATGGCCGACGTCGTCATCGCACCGACCACCTATTCGATTACGCACACGCAGGCGAGGTTACAGGCAACTCTTGCAGGAGTGAGGATCGCAACAATGCCAGGGATAACAGAAGATATGATGAGAAGGGGGGCAATGCTGGCAGACTACCTAGAGGTAGAGAAAAAAACCAAGAAGGTTGCTGGGATTTTAAACAAGGGGTCGAGAGTTAGGATTACCTCAAAAGCTGGAACAGATCTAACTTTCGATATATCTGGGAGGAAGGCGAAAGCGGACACAGGTATTATCCGGAAACGCGGAGACTTTGGAAATCTGCCAGCTGGAGAAGCATTTATAGCTCCGGTTGAAGGTAGTGGACAAGGGAAGGCGGTTATAGATGGTTTGATCTCGTCCTGCGGGCGGAGACGGACGGTCATCACGTTTGTTAACGGAATTGCTGTCAAGATAGAAGGAAACGACAAACTTTTCAAGATTGTTTCCAAAGTTGGAAAAAATGCTCGAAATCTCGCCGAATTCGGCATCGGAACGAACAAGATGGCTAGATTTTCCGGGAGCGTGCTGGAGGAAGAGAAGATTGTTGGAACATGTCACATAGCCCTCGGAGATAATTCGACTTTTGGAGGAAATGTCAGAGCAGGCGTTCATATCGATTGTGTAATGCTTAAACCGACCGTCGAGATTGACGGAAGAGTAATTCTCCAGGACGGTCGTCTGCTGGTGTAGGTCTCACTCAACGGTGACGGATTTCGCGAGAGATCTCGGTCTGTCTGGATCTTGTCCGCGTCTGACCGTTATCTCGTACGCAAGGAGTTGGAGCGGAACGATGTAAACGGGAGGTGTGAAAATTTCATTGATTTTTGGCATTTTTATAACAACATCCGCATCACCTTTTTCATCGGAAATCATAATCACCCTTGCGCCCCTTGCTCTGACCTCTTCAACGTTTCCCATTATTCGCCTTCTCATCTCGCCTGGTGGAGCGACGGCTATAACGGGTGTTCCTCTCTCGATGAGGGCAAGAGTTCCGTGCTTGAGTTCCCCAGCGGGCATAGCTTCAGCGTGTATGTAAGTGATCTCCTTTAGTTTGAGCGCTCCCTCCATGGCTATCGGATAACCGATTCCCCTTCCAATCACGTATATGTGCTGCGTATCCTTCAACTCCTCGGAAAGTCTTTTTGTCACCCCACTGGATTCTTTCAAGACGTTTTCCACCGTTTTGGGAAGAGCGAAAAGTTCTCGCCTTAATTCCGCGTATTCTTTGGCGGAGATTTTATCCATTTTTCTCGCAATCTTCAAGGAGAGCATGAGAAGAAAAGCGACTTGGGCAGCGAAAGTTTTCGTCGCGACGACGCTGACTTCAGGTCCGGCGTGTGTCATGCAGACGATTTCGCTTTCACGGGTTATCGAGCTCCCGACGACGTTTGTCAGGCAGGCGATTTTTGCTCCTTGCGCCTTAGCAACCCTCACGGCCTTCAGAGTGTCTGCGGTCTCCCCTGATTGCGTTATGGCGAGGACGATGGATTTCTCGTCAGCACGGCAACTCTCCGGAAATTCTGAGGAGATAATGGTGTCCACTGACAAGCCTGCGAGTTTTGCTAGGACGTACCTTCCAACTAGAGCAGCGTGATAGGATGTTCCACATGCAACGATGTATCTGTTCCTCGCGTCGATGAGCGCGTCCGCCAGTCTGTCAATCTCTTTTTCGGAGCTTCTGAGCGTCTCTTTTATCGCCTTGGGCTGTTCGTAAATCTCCTTGATCGTGAAATGTGGGAAGCCTTCCTTTTCGGCGGATTCGATAGACTAGCGAACCAGGAAGGGCTTTCTCACAATTGTTCGATCCGCCGCGATTTCGGTTATTCTAAAACCACTCTCATTTAGTACGACCATTTCTCCGTCCTCGATTACAACAACGCGTCTAGTGAAAGGCAGAAGAGCCGGGATGTCCGAGGCGAGGAACATTCCGTTCTTTCCTACGCCAACGATCAGCGGGCTTTCCTTTCTAACCCCTATTAGCTTATCCGGTTCGGTGCTGCTCAGAATTCCGAGCGCATAGCTACCCTCAAGTCTCTTCACGGCTTTTTTCACGCTTTCTTCCAGCGGGTTTCCCTTTTTTAAGTAAAACGAGATCAGATTCGGTATAACTTCAGTGTCAGTATCGGAGCGAAACTTGAAATCTCTCTCCAAGAGGAAATCTTTGAGCTCAAGATAGTTCTCGATTATGCCGTTGTGAACAACTGCAACGATTCCGTTTGAGTCTATGTGCGGATGGGCGTTTCGCTGTGATGGTTCGCCATGTGTGGCCCATCTTGTGTGAGCTAAACCGATCTTTCCGGGCATAGATGCAAAATTTAACTTTTTGTCGATTTCTGCAATTTTACCGCTATCCTTCTTCACATAGAAAGAGCCGTCAAAAGTGACCATTCCGGCGGAGTCATATCCCCTGTACTCCAGTCTTTTTAAGGCCTCCAGCAATATAGGTGCAGCGTTCGATTTTCCTATGTAACCGACTATTCCACACATCTTGAAAAATTTCTTTTTCACCACTTATTAAGGATTGGTAAATTTTCAAACTCAGCGGTGAATGATGAAATGGGCTTTTTAGCAAACTCGGGCAACATTTTGTCCGGTTATTTACAGGAAAAGCAAAGCTTAGGCTTCCATCATTCGGATGAGTTCCAGCGTGCGTCTCTCTATTCTGTCTTTGGTTTCCTCTTCAGTTGCGGCTCCGGTCAGGAGAAGCCGGTAATCCTGCAAGTCTTCGATAAGGAGATCTACAACATCGATGTCTAGCAGACCGGCATGAATGGCGATTTTTAGGGTAAAGAAAGCCTTGAATATCGCATCTCTTCCTTTTTTCCAGCATTTCCAAGCCGCGGGCTGTTTTACGCCTAACCTTTTAGAAATCTCCTCGAAGGTCAGCTCTGGGTTACGAGATTTCAAGAGAAGTGCTCTAAATGTGCGTTTTTTGAGGTATGAGCGTTTGAGAAGCTCCCGGACGAAAAGACTTTCCTCGACTCCAGCACTTGATCTCTTTTTCAAGGTTCTCCCATTTTAATTCCAATTTTTGGAAGTAAAAAGCTATCTCTTTCGTAAGAATATCTTAGCGAGTCTTTCTCGCAGAGTCTCTCGGTTTGCCATCCTCACTATCTGCGCATTGATTGGACTGCTCCAAATCGCGGCTAGCCGAAGAGCCTTGCTTGCAGCAGCGAGAATCTGCCTAGGAACACCCTTGCTAACCTTGTAGATCTCTTGAAAACCGTCGGCCGTTATGGGTCCACTCATGAAATCTCGCTCTTCTCTAGAGCAATAGCGCATTCTGGCTATTAGGAGTTCTCTGACTTCCGGCAGGGTGAGAGGGCGAAGTTTCATACGAAAATAAACTCTATCTTTGAGAGCAGGGATTTTTTCCAAAAAATTCTCCATTCTTTTTTCTTCTCCGTTTAAAAGAAGCGAAATTCCTGGCAAATCAGCCAAAACTCGGAAAAATTCGCCCAATTCTTTAAAATTTGCCGTGCTTTCCGGGACATCGTCGACGATTATCGCCAGCTTCTCCTTCTGTTCAATCCCCCATTTTCTAAGAACTTCGAACATTTTGACGGAATCCATATTGGAGTCAAGTTCCAAGCCCAAGATTATCGCTCGGAGGAATTCTTCCGCAGATCGATATGCAGCTCCATGAATCATGACAGGAATCACTTGTCTTGCTGGATCTTGGAAAACCACGTTTTCCTCCCGCAGAGCGGCTGTTAGGAATTTACACACTGCGGTTTTTCCCATCCCTAAACCGCCGGTCAAAACGGCCACTCGTCCCTCCATAAGAACCTCCTTCAATTTTATCAGCTCTTCGCGTTGTGACGGGACAAAAGCCTCCGGCGCGGGAAGATCTGGAGTAAATGGGTCTCTTTCCAGCCCCCACACGTGAAGATAAATTTCAAGTCTGTAGTCCTTTCCGAGCTTCTCCTGCCAGATCGTCATTCGACCACTTTTATCTTTATTTCGTAACCTGACTCTGTTTTTTGTAGATATCCGAGCGCTTCCATCCTTTCGCAAAATGTTCTGACTACGGGTTCTGGTGACTTTGACTGAACCACAAGCTCTTTTAGAGAAAACTTATTTAAAACGAGCGCCGCCGAAAGAATTTCGCCAAAAGCTACTCTTTGAGCAATACCTGACGGAGAAAGGTCATTTAGAATTTTTTTCCTAGTTATTTTTTCCTGTTCTTCGATTTTTTCTTCTAAAATCTCTTTTTTCTCAGAAACTTCTTTAAATTCCGAGCATTTTCGACAAATTGTCATTAAATTTCCTTCAATTATGCCGAGTCCGGGGTCCTTCTCTTTCAGTGCGAGATCTTCGGAACTTCCACAAATCCTGCAGCGGTATCCATCTCGCACGAAAATTGCTCGCTTTACGAGCTCGTGATCGTTCTTACAATGCGTGAAAACAAAATCGAGGAAAGCTCTGAGTCCTTTTTCGTAATCGGTTTCAGAAGAAACAGGAGAAATTTGTGCTTCTTTTCTCATTAAGCGGGTTATTTCACTCGCTGGAATCCTTCTGTGACCTCCTCCAATTCTCACAATTTTTATTTTTCCCTCCCTTTCCCACCTTCTTATCGTGTTCGGGTGAACTCCCAAGAGAGATGAAGCTTCTCCTATTTTGTACAATTTCTCACTAAAGTTCATCAAAATTTATTTACGAAATCTAACTATTTAAGACTTTTTCTAACAATGTGGTTAAATTTTGGCAAGTTTGATAGAATGTGACATGAGGTCAGAGCCCCGAAGAAATCATCAAATCTAACCGAATTCAACAAAACCACAATTGTTAAATTTTGTCAAATCTTAAGTTAGAGAACAATGAAAGCAGATCTGCACGTGCATACAGAATTCTCCGATGGCAGGGATCCGCCAGAGGTAATGATAGAAGCGGCAGAGGCTCGTGGCCTAAAGCTTTTAGCTATAACGGATCATGGACCAGCCCTACACGTTGGCATGAAAGAAAACGAGATCTCTGGCTACCTCTCCACACTTGAAAATCTAAGGGAAAATGCGAAGCTGAAACTGCTTGTCGGAATAGAGGCCAACGTCTTAAACGAGTCTGGTGATATAGACATTGAGGAAGAAACCAGGGAAAAATTGGATATTTTAGTTCTCGGCATACACAGGCTATGGTTTGTTTCTGATCCAAGGGAAATGGCTCTTGCCTATTTGAGGTCCCTCGTGAACGCAATCAAGAAGCACAAAATCGATGTGGTTGCTCACCCATTTCAATTTCACGGAGATCTTTCAAGATTTTTGACGATAGACGAAATCAGAGAGCTTCTCGAGGTAGCCGCCAGTCGCGGAACAGCCATCGAGGTCAATGAGAAATACAGGGCGCCAGGAGAGGATTTCTATCGTGCTTGTCTTGAGAATGGAGTCATGCTGAGTGTAGGGACGGATTCTCACCGCGCCGAAAGCGTTGGGAGGCTTGACTGGGTTTCAGGGATGCTCGAGAAAATAGGGGTATCAGAAGGAGATCTTTTATACACCCGTTTTCTCCGTTAAGTTACCCTTGAAAGGTAATCTATTACCTCAGCGGAGTTTACAAAATGTCAACATATTCTGGGTATGGGGTCTCCAACTGGCGCATTGAGTATTCTATGCCCCCCAACTGTGGTTCTAACGAGAACTCTCCCTGGATGCTCGCCAACAACTTCTCCGATTATCTTTGCTTCTTTCCCGTGGAGAGTTTTTCTAACCGCCGCCAAAACTTCTTCAGCCCTATCCCTGTCTACACCGATGAGAACCTTGCCCTCGTTTGTCAAGGTGAGAAAATCGATGCCCAAGGTTTCGCAAAGGGCTCTCACTGGCTCTTTCACTGGGATTTCTTCCTCCCATATCACTATCCCTACCCCAGATTTCGAGGCCATCTCGTTTAGAGCAGACGCCAAACCACCTCTTGTCGGATCCTTCATAGCTGAAATACCCCCGACAGCAAGCGCCGCTTCAACAACATCCCAGACCGGCGCCACGTCAGACCTTAAATCTTCAAATTCGAAGTTGTTTCTCTCCGCCAAAATGGTCGCTCCGTGATCCCCTACCGTTCCGCTCAGGATTATCATCTGTCCAGGTTTGAGCATGGAATCCGTCTTAACAGAATCTGCGATACCGACTCCTGTTGTCGTAATGACTATTCCATCCAGGCTTCCCTTTTCCATCACTTTGAAATCTCCAGTCACGATAGGTACGCCAACCTCTTTCGCCGTTTCGTTCATGGACTTGCAGATTTTTCTGAAATCATCAATCCTGAAACCTTCTTCAACGACGACTGCTGATGCGATTGCGAGAGGTCTCCCACCCATGACGGCAAGGTCGTTTACCGTTCCGCTCACAGCCAGTCTACCTATGTCTCCACCAGGGAAGAAGATCGGCTTGACCGTGTGAGAATCCGTCGTGAAGACGAGGGTTTTGTCCCCAATGTCGACAGTAGCTCCGTCATCCATCTCGTCAAGCCCAACTCTACCGGCTCTCTTGAGCTCAAAGTCTTTCAGAACGGTTTCCATCAGAAGCCTCATCATTGCCGTTCCGCCGCCACCATGCTCGAGTCTTATCCTTTCATCCATCAATTCTAACCTTTCAGCCCCAAGACTAAAAACTACATTCTATCAGAGGTTGCCCCATAGTTAAACTCCGTGGCGACCGAAGGAGAGAAGTTAAATATTGCTCGGAGTTGCTTTATTCAAAGGGATGCGAACGGAAGCCCGCGCTGAAATTTTTGTGAGAGGACTCGTTCAGGGTGTGGGTTTCAGACCCTTCTGTCACCGTCTAGCCTCCAAACTCGGACTCGCTGGCACTGTGAGAAATCTTGGGGATGCCGGTGTCCATCTAATTTTGGAGGGTGAAAAGGGAAAAATCGAGGAATTTCTCGAAACAATGTTCCATGACCACCCTCCTCTAGCCAAGATCTTGGAGGTTGAAGTCAGGCTGTCGAAAGCACGCGGAGAATTCAAAGAGTTCATCGTTTCGAAAAGTGAGCCTTCTTCATTCGGAAAAATCTCTCTAGTCCCTCCAGACATCGCGATATGTGAAAAATGTCTATCCGAAATCGAAAATCCATCCGACAGGAGATACAGATATCCGTTCACGACATGCGTCGACTGTGGTCCGAGATTTACGATAATCGAAAGCCTCCCTTACGATAGGGAGGGGACTTCTATGAAAGATTTTCCCCTTTGTTCGGACTGCTCGCTGGAGTATCACAATCCGGAAGACAGGAGATACAGGGCGGAGTCCACCTGTTGCCCAAAATGCGGTCCAAAAGTTTTTCTTTTAAACTCTGATGGTCGTCCGATATCTGCTGGAGATCCTCTTCTGGAGACCGCGAAACTTCTCGACGAAGGATTCATAGTCGCGATAAAGGGGATCGGCGGGACGCATGTGGCTGCAAAGACAACAGACGACGATGTTCTTATTAGACTGAGGAAAAACTTCTGCAGACCTCAACAACCATTCGCCGTAATGAGTCTAAATCTCGAAAGAATCAGAACGTTTGCGGAGGTGGATCAAAAAGCGGAGAGTCTTCTGGCTTCAGTTCAACGACCGATTGTTCTGCTCAAGAAAAAAAGAGATTTTCCGCTCTCGGACCTCGTTTCTCCAGGGCTTGACACGATCGGTGTGATGCTCCCTTACAGCGGAATCCACCACCTCATCCTCTCTGAAGGTAAGGACCCAGCATACATAATGACGAGTGCGAACCTTCCCGGTCTTCCAATGGTAATCGATAACAGCGAAGCTCTCTCTGCCCTGCGTGGACTTGTTGACTATTTCCTCCTCCATGACCGCCGCATAGTTAACAGATGCGATGATTCTGTTGTGAGGTTCACGGCCGATGGCCACGTTTTCATCAGGAGGTCGCGGGGTTATGCTCCGCTCCCACTCGAGATGAAGTTTAGATTTGGGAAGGGCATAGCCGCTCTAGGCGGAGATCTTTGCGTAACCGGAGCGGTCACGAAAGATGGCAAATGCTTCCTCACTCAGCACATTGGTGACGTGAGCAAATTCGAAACTCTCCTTTACTTGCGTGCTGCCATCCACAGGCTGATCGACCTTCTGAAAATAGAGAAAATAGACGTCGTAGTCTGCGACATGCATCCGGCTTACTCGACGACCGGGGAAGCCAAAAGGCTCGCAGATGAAACAGGAGCGGAAATCGTGCAGGTCCAGCACCATCATGCCCATCTTGCAGGTCTTGCCGCCGAGTATGGTCTCGATGAACTCTTGGGAATTGCAGCGGATGGAGCAGGTTACGGGCTTGATGGAACAATCTGGGGAGGAGAGGTTCTTCTCATTCAAAAAGAAAGATTTGAGAAGGTCGGTGGTCTGAAGGCTTGCTCGATGCCGGGCGGAGATCTTGCCACGATATACCCGGTCAGAATGGTGGCAGGAATCCTCTGGGATGCTTTGTCGAAGGAAGAGCTTCGTGAGATTCTCGTTGAGTTCTGTCTTCAAGGCTTCCCAAGAGGGGAGAAGGAAATCGAGGTGTTGCTTGCCCAGCTAAACCGCAAAGTCAACGTTCCTCTCACTTCGAGTCTTGGGAGACTTCTCGACGCATCGTCCTGCCTGCTTGGAATCTGTTCAGCAAGAACCTATGAGGGCGAACCAGCGATGAAGCTGGAAGCTTTGGCCTCCGCCGGAGATCCTTCACGCTTTCGTCCAGAAATCGAGAGAAGCGGAAACTTTATAGATCAGGCTTCTCTCCTTCTTCAGGTTGTTGAGGCACTGAGGGCGGGAGTGAAAAAATCGGATATCGCAGCCGGTGTTCAGGCTTCGGTCGCTCGAGCTCTTGCGGAAATCGCCGTGGAAAAGGCGGAGGAATTAGGAATCAAAACGGTTGGCGTTTCGGGTGGCGTGTTTTACAACGACGCTATTGCAAGAACTGTCAAAGAGGTCGTAGAAAGAAGGGGTCTCAGGTTTCTGATTTCCAGACAGATCCCTTTGGGAGACGGTGGGATTTCTGCGGGTCAGGCAGTTGTTGCTTCCTTCCTTACCTCATGAACGGAATGAGCTTAAGCTGCTTGACGCCTCTCATCGATTCTATTCTCGAGGCAAGCTTATTGATGTCTTTAACTTTTCCGCACACAAGGAGAACTTCAAGGCAGTTTCTCTCGTCGATGTGCAAGTGTAAACTTGATGCGATTGAGCTTTTTGATTCGTGCTGGATATCCGTCAGCTCATCGGAAATCCCCTTGACTTCATGATCGTAAAGGAATGCTAGGACGCCAACGATTTCTCCCTCCAGTTCTTTTCTCAATTTCTGTTCTATGAGAAAACTCCTGAGTGCGTCCCTTATCGCCTCAGACCTGCTCGCATACTTGCTTTTCTCTAGGAATTCGTCTAACTCCTTCAAGAGATCTGACGGAATAGTCAGGCTGATTCGTTCTAGGTTCATTCATCTTATAAGTCTCTTTGGTTTCTTTTCATCTTTATGGCGTTCCGGCTTGAAGGAACTTGCCTGAATGTTTGGAGTATAATCTGAATTTGAATGTTACCCTAAATGTTTGAAGAGGATTCATTGTTGTCCGAAAACCCCCAAAGACGAGATTCGCAGATGATTTTTCCTCCTCGGAGCATTATCTCCTTTCCACTATCTCCATCATCGAAAATGATCCAAGTAGTCTGTGGTGTTACCTCGGAAATTTTCTTCAAAGCGTTCATCAGTTTTGCCAGTTCTGCATCGCTTCTCACTCTCGTGAAACCCCAGCGTGCCTCACCTGGCTCCAAGCCCTCAATGATGTCCGATTTTCTCCAGAGTTTTATCCTGTCCCAGAAACTCTTCTCTTCGTTGTACTCCTCCTTTATTTTCGCGATTCTCTGAATGTCTTCTTCGTCGAGCGGATCAAGCGACAAATAGTGTATCAACCTCATTCAGCAGATTTTTGGTTTTAAAGTGGTTTATAAAGCGGAACATCCAACGAAATTTCTAGTGCGATTCCTTTTCATAAAATGTGTAGGGAAAGATTTTAAAGACAAAAAAAGACATAATCCCGATGAAAAAAGGTGAGAAATACAAATGCCAGAAGTGCGGTCTGGTTGTCGTTATCGACAGCGCCTGCACGTGTACTGCCTGTGATCTGATCTGCTGCGGATTGCCGCTAAAGCCTGCCAAAAAGTAGAACTTATTTGACCCGCAGACAATGGGCTTTTGTGAAGTTTGGAGCTGTCTGCACGGTTAGCGGAGAATTTGCGGAGGTCAGCAACGTCGAGAAAGCCGCTAAGCTCAGCGAAGATGCAGGTTTAGACTCGTTCCTCGTCTGGGACCATTACATGCTCCCGCACACGAATAGAACGCTCGAGGCTTACACACTTCTTGCCTATCTGGCCGGAAAGACGGAGAGGATAAAGCTTGGAACCTGCGTGACTCCTCTTCCATTTCGCCACCCAGCAGTTCTCGCAAAAATCGTCTCTACTCTCGACGTCTTATCTGGTGGTCGCGCCATAGTTGGAGTCGGAGCTGGCTGGCATAGACCAGAGTTCGAGGGGTACAGCAAGTGGGGAAGCGATGCGGAGAGAGTTGAAAGAACGGAAGAAGCCTTGAAGATAATGATAAATCTCTGGACTAGACCAAGCGTAAGTTTTGAGGGAAAATATTACCAAGTCCACGGAGCGGTTCTGGAGCCAAAACCAATCCAGAAACCGTATCCACCCCTTTGGTTCGGGACTGTTGGAAGGCGGATGTTGAGACTGGCCATCAAATATGGAAGCGGATGGATCCCGATTGACATCCCGCCATTGGAATACAGGGAAATCAGAGATTGGCTCGCCGCGCATGTGAGAAGCAGTTTCGTTTTTGCGAACGTCTGCTGGCCATCCTCAAGCAAGACGGAGATGAAGGAAAAGGTTGAGATGTTTGCCAAGAGTGGTTGTGATTATTATCTCGAGGTGCTGGAGCGAAGTAAAATGGAAAGGCAGATCGAATGGATGGCGGAGATTGCGGAAGATTTCCGGTGAAGTTTTTCTTATAAGAGGCGAAAGAAATGACGAGTTTTCTGAGATTTTGGTCACGGAGAGAACTTCTGGTATTCCTCGTCTTCATTCCTCTGCTTCTCTTTTCGATTTTCATTCTCCCCCTCGATTTGAAAGAGAAATATTTCATCCTGCACTCCGAAAATCCTTCCATTCCGAGCATCTTCCTAGCGAATTATACACATTCTGATTTGACACACCTGTCTGACAACCTGGTAGGATATTATTTTGTTATGTTTCCACTCTTCGCCATCACGACTGGAAAGGAGTTCTTCCGCAAGATGATGCTCTTTCTTTTCATTCTGCTTCCTTTTATCCTCTCATTCGCCTATTTGCTTGCTTTCAGAAGTGGCTCAACCCAAGGTTTCTCAGGTATCGTTGCAGGACTCTACGGATATTTCCTCTTCGCGGTTTACTTGAACCTCAAAGATCGCCAGCGAATCAGGAAAATCGATGAATTCTTCCCAATGTTTCTCTTTTCTTTGAATGCCTTCATCGTTGTGCTCGTACACCGAATTGTTTTTCTTCTGATTATCATCGCCGTCGTTTGCGCATTTCTCGGTTTTTTGGCCAGAAAAGGTATGAGAAATCTTTTCAGATGGCTTTGCAAGTCTTTAAAAGAGGCATCACTTTTTGGTCGCATCTATGGAAGCTTGATTCTCTGTTTATCATTGTTCGTAGTTTTCCAACTTCCGCTTTTACTCCCGGCAGAAATAATAGTGGATGGGAAGGTCATCAACATCCTTGCCCATTACTTGGGTTACGTTTTCGGTTTCTTCGTTCCGTTTTTCACTTACAGATTGCGATGAAACCATCTGGCGCCGGGGGTGGGATTTGAACCCACGAGGCCCAACGGGCCACACGCTCTCAAGGCGTGCGCCTTACCTGGCTTGGCTACCCCGGCTCATAAAAACATCGCTTAGCTAGACAATAAAGGTTAAATGAAAGACAGAGGAAAGGTTCCTACCAACTCATTTCAGAAATCCGAGCTCTTTGAGTTGTTTTATGATAATGTAGAGAACGCACGTGGTCGTTTTGACGTTTGATTCCCTTGCCAGCTCCTCCAAGATGTTCTTCACGGTGGGCGGAAGATACACCACTAGTTTCTGATTTTTAGGCTCCACAAAAATGTCCTCAAGCGGAATTGGATTTTTCAATGATTTCTTTTTTAGCTTCACGAATACTCATTGTTTTCGCAAAATTTAAATACGAAACCGCTCCGTCAATGTGCACATTTTTGGCAACGTTTTCGTGACAGATTGTGTATATACACAGCAGTCAACAAACCTTAAACCGGTAGGAATGGTCGAGGACTACCGAAAGTGGGAGAAACGGGTAAGAAATCTAAGCCCTGGAAGACACTTAAGATACACGCTTCTGGCCACAGTCGTCGTTGTTATGATAGTCGCCTTTATCGGCTCATACAGATTTCTCCGATCCCCCGTCGTTAAAACAACATTCGGGTTGACCAAATTTTCTTCCGAGTCAGAGTTCCGCAGCTATCTCTTGAGCTCGAGCTGGCTGCTCAACTATCTCCCCAGAACGTTTACAGCCTCTTTTTCAGTCAGGGATGTCGGACTTGAAGGTGGACTAGCCGCGATACCAGAAAGAATATCGACGACGAACGTTCAGGTAGCCGGCATAGACGAGCCAGACATAGTGAAAACCGACGGCGTGAACATATATTTCTCACCACCCCCGTTGTTTTACGTCTGGTGGATTCCTGGTTTCCGCGCAGAGTTCCCAGAATTTCAATACCCGCAGACCCATATCGTCAGAGCTTTCCCCCCTGAAAACATCTCCGTCATATCGAAGATAGACAAAACAGGAGACATGCTCTTGGTTGACAATGTTCTTGTGATTTTCTCCGGAAGCGAAATCACAGGTTATGACGTGTCCAATCCCGACTCCCCGGTCGAGACCTGGAGCATTGAGGTTAATGGCTCGATTATCGCGGCAAGGCTTTACCGGGGAGTGATATATCTCGTTACGCAGACTTTTGTTTACTCAGATATCGATTTTCCATTGACTCTGATCAGAACAGAGAACGAGGCCGTCACCATAGGTGTCTCGGAAATCTATAGACCAGTGGAACGGATTCCAGTAGATGCTCTCTTCACCGCGGCGACCTTGGACCCGATGCAGGGCAAGATAACAAATAAGCTTTCCTTCGTCGGTTCTTCTGGGACCTCCATCGTTTATATGTCCCAGAACGCTCTTTACATAACTTACACGTACTACCCATCTCCGCTCGAGACGTACCATCGCTTCATCAAGGAAAAGTGTGGTGACATTCTTTCGAGCGACGACATGCTGAGAATAGATAAGCTGATAGCCTTGGAAATCAGCGAAGAGGCAAAACTTTTCGAGTTGGAAACAATTCTCGAGCCATACCTTAAGGAGATTTCCGCACGAGCGGAGAACTACTTCGCAGAAAGGGCGAGAGATCTACAACTCACTGGAATAATCAAAGTGGATCTTGAAAGCTTTGGAATAGTGGCGCAAGGAAGGGTGCCGGGATATCCCCTCAATCAGTTCTCTCTCGACGAGTTCAACGGATATCTGCGCTTGGCCACGACCATAGAACCATTCATCTGGATGTTTGGCAGCGTGCAGAGTGCGAACGACGTCTACATTCTGGATGGGGAACTTAAAGTAGTTGGATCAGTAAAAGATCTCGGTCTGACGGAGAGAATATACTCAGTTAGATTCATCGGAGAGAAAGGATATATCGTCACCTTCAGGGAAACGGATCCATTCTACGTCCTAAATCTATCGGATCCAGCAAATCCACGACTTACAGGTGAGCTTAAAATTCCTGGCTATTCCTCCTACCTTCACCCGATAACGGAAAATCTCATCTTGGGCATCGGAAGGGAAAACTTGAATGTTAAAATCTCCCTCTTCGATGTTGAGTCCTCGCAACCAGTCGAGCTTGACAAAACGATTCTTGACGAATACTGGTCGGACGTTCTCGAGACTCACCACGCTTTTCTGCTCGATCCAGACCACAAGGTTTTCTTCCTCCCCGCAGGACAGAACGGATATGTCTTCTCATACGAAAACGCCAAAATCAGCCAGGTGTTGAAGACAGAAATTTCGGAAATCAGCAGGGCGGTTTATTTGGATGACTTTCTCTACCTAATAGGTTCGCGCGGCATAGTTGTCTTTGATGAAAACACGTGGCAAAAGGTCAGTGAGGTAGCGTTTGAGTAACGTCGCTGTTCACAAGGTTTATAAGCGAAGGCAAGAAAAGGATAGAAAGGGTCTTGGTTAAGAAGGCAATTCTGGCACTTGAAGACGGCACAGTAGTCAGAGGATTGGGTTTTGGAGCCTGCGGAGAGGCAATAGGTGAAATAGTTTTCAACACGGCAATGGTTGGCTACGTTGAGGCTCTCACCGACCCATCCTACAAAGGGCAAATTCTGATGATGACGTATCCTCTCATAGGAAACTACGGTTATTCTCCAGAGTGGCACGAGTCGGATTCAATAAAAGCGGAAGGTTTTGTTGTCCGAGAAGCATGCAAAACTCCAAGTCATCCGAAATCCATTATGACAATTTCAGAATTCCTCGAAAGGGAAGGAATTCCGGGCATTGAAGGTGTGGACACGAGAGCGCTAACCCTGAAAATCCGCGAATACGGAACGATGAAAAGTGCTCTTGCGGTCTTCGAAGAAAAAGACGAACCAGATCCTCAGGAAATCCTAAAGAAGGCTAAGGAACAACCGCATATAACGGAGAGGGATCTAGTTCCTCTGGTTAGCCGCAAGGAGAAAACAAGAATAGACGTGGGCGGAGATCTAGAAGTAGTTCTTATCGACTGCGGCGTCAAGCAGAGTATAATCAACTCTCTCCTAAAGAGGAAGATAAATCTCACAATAGTCCCCTTCGATACACCGGCAGACGAAATCTTGGAGATGCGTCCAGACGGTGTCTTTCTTTCGAACGGTCCTGGAGACCCGGCAAGGGTGAAGGAAACGATAGAGACGGTGAAGAAACTTTTGGGCAGCTTACCACTCATCGGAATATGTCTAGGTCATCAACTTCTCGCTCTGGCTTGTGGAGCAAAAACTTTCAAACTCAAATTCGGTCACAGGGGAATAAACCAACCAGTAAAAGATTTAAAAACCGGAAGAGTTTTCATCAGCTCTCAAAACCACGGTTTCGCAGTTGACGAAAATTCTCTCGATGGAACAGGTCTACGTGTCACCCAACTAAACCCAAACGATTGGACGGTGGAAGGAATCGAGCACACGGAGATTCCGCTGTTTTCGGTTCAGTATCACCCAGAGGCTTCACCGGGTCCAAACGATACCCTATTTTTCTTCGATGAGGTAGCTAGGTTCATCAAGAGGTGGAAGGAATGCCAAAGCGTACAGACATCAGGAAAATTCTCGTCATAGGAAGTGGACCAATAGTAATCGGTCAAGCTGCAGAATTCGATTATTCCGGTTCGCAGGCTTGTAAAGCTCTCAGAAGCCTAGGCTACGAGGTTGTATTAGTGAACTCGAATCCTGCAACTATAATGACGGATCCGGAAATGGCTGACAAAATCTATATTGAGCCTCTCACACCAGAAATCGTTGCGGAGATCATAAAAAGAGAAAAGCCTGATGCTCTTCTGCCTACTCTTGGCGGCCAAACAGGACTCAATATAGCCGCAGAACTTTGGGAAAGGGGCATTCTACAGCAGGAAGGAGTGGAGCTTATCGGCGCGAAAGCAGAAGCCATAATGAAAGGCGAAGATAGAGAGCTCTTCAAACGCTCGATGGAAAAAATTGGTCTAAAATGTCCAGACGGTGAAACCGTTAATTCTGTTTCGCAGGCTCTGAGCGTTGCCAGACGTCTTGGTTATCCGGTTGTCGTGAGGCCAGCCTTCACGCTTGGAGGAACAGGTGGAGGAATAGCTTTTAACGACGAGGAACTCAGACGGATAGTTTCCAGAGGCTTGGAACTAAGCAGAATTCACCAGGTCATAATTGACGAGGCCCTTCTCGGCTGGAAGGAATACGAGTTTGAGGTGATGAGGGATCTAGCCGACAACGTCGTTATAGTCTGCTCGATCGAAAACTTTGATCCAATGGGTATACACACGGGAGACTCCATAACGGTTGCTCCAGCTCAGACTCTTTCAAATAGAGAATATCAGATTCTCAGAGATGCCTCGATTGCTGTCATTCGTGAGATCGGTGTGGAAACTGGAGGCTCAAACATTCAGTTTGCGGTTCATCCAGAAACCGGAGAATTTAGGGTCATAGAGATAAATCCAAGAGTTTCACGCAGTTCTGCTCTGGCTTCGAAAGCAACCGGATTTCCGATAGCAAAAATCGCAGCTAAACTGGCGGTCGGTTTAACCCTTGACGAAATCCCAAACGACATAACAAAGAAAACTCCCGCCTGTTTTGAACCCACGATAGACTACGTCGTTGTAAAAATCCCCCGCTGGAACTTTGAGAAATTCCCAACTGCAGATGATACTCTCACTACTCAGATGAAGAGCGTCGGCGAGGTTATGGCCATTGGTAGAACTTTTGAGGAGAGTCTTCAAAAAGCGATAAGATCTCTTGAAATCGGAAGAATGGGAATATGTGCGGATGGCAGAAAGTCCTACACAGACGTAGATATGCTCAAGCGTATGCTCCATTACTCGAGACCAAGAGGTGGAAACAACAGGATCTTCATGCTTTATGATGCTCTGAAATTGATGGATGTTGAAGAAGTCTACAAGCTTACCTACATAGATAAATGGTTCCTGCAGAAGCTGAAGAACATAGCAAAAATGGAGGAGGAGCTGAGCAAAAGAACAATCGAGACAATAGACCCGCAGCTGCTAAGAGAAGCGAAAAGACTGGGTTTTTCAGACTATCAAATCGCCTATCTTCTCGGAACCGACGAAATGACGATCCGTAAGCTTAGAAAAAAATGGGGTATTTTACCTATCTTCAAGTTTGTCGACACTTGCGCAGCAGAATTCGACGCAGAAACGCCTTATTATTATTCAACATACGAAGACGGTGATGATTCAAGAGTTAGCAAACGAAAGAAGGTTGTAATTCTCGGTTCCGGCCCGAACAGAATAGGACAGGGAATAGAGTTTGACTATTGTTGTGTCCATGGGGTACTGGCTGCTAGGGAGGAAGGATACGAAACGATAATGATTAACTGCAATCCAGAGACGGTCAGCACAGACTATGACACATCAGACAAGCTCTATTTCGAACCTTTGACTTTTGAGGACGTGATGAACATAGTAGAAAAGGAACAGCCCATTGGCGTAGTTTTACAGTTTGGTGGGCAGACTCCTCTCAACCTCGCCGTTAAACTCGCAAACGCTGGTGTCCCAATTCTTGGCACGTCTTCAGAGAGCATAGACATCGCTGAAGATAGGGAGCGCTGCACACAGCTTCTTAAAAAGCTTGGAATTCCACAGGCGCCGTATGGTTGCGCAAAGTCTGTCGATGAAGCGATAAAAATAGCAAATGAAATCGAATATCCCGTCCTTGTGAGACCATCCTATGTTCTTGGAGGGAGAGCCATGCAGATAGTTCACGATGAGAACGAACTGAGAAAATACTTCGAAGAAGCCGTTCTCGCATCCCCAGAGCATCCAGTTTTGGTAGACAAGTTTCTCCAGGATGCGGTAGAGCTTGACATTGATGCCGTTTCGGATGGTGAAGAGGTTTTTATTCCCGAAATAATGGAGCACATCGAGGAAGCGGGCATTCACTCTGGAGACAGCGCTTGCACGATTCCACCCAGAACGCTGGATCAAAAAACGATTGAGGTGGTCAGAGAATATGTGACCAAGATAGCTAAAGAACTCAAGGTGGTAGGTCTCATCAATGTTCAAATGGCTGTTAAAGATGGGACTGTTTACGTTCTTGAGATAAATCCAAGGGCAAGCAGAACAGTACCGTTCGTAAGCAAGGCCACGGGAATTCCCATGGCAAAAGTAGCTATGAAAGTGATGCTCGGCAAAAAACTTCGTGAGCTAGGAATTTCTGGAAGATTGAAACTAAATCATTTTGCTGTCAAGGAATCTGTTTTTCCGTTCCAAAAGTTACCCGGTGTGGATCCGGTTTTAGGTCCCGAAATGAAATCTACCGGTGAAGTGATGGGAATAGATGTAAACTGGGGAAGAGCATTCTTTAAAGCCGAGCTCGCCGCAGGAAACGCGCTACCCGCCTCAGGCACGGTTTTCCTAAGCGTGCGAAAAGGTGAACAGGAAAAAATAATTCCTGTGGCCAAAAAATTTCAAGAGCTTGGATTTGAAATCGTGGCAACAGAGGGAACTGCAAACGCTTTGCGTGCCGCAGGCATACCAGCAAAAGTTATTTTAAAAGTCTCGCAAGGCTCTCCAAACGTTCTCGATCTCATCAAGAGCAGAAAGGTGGACCTCATAATAAACATCCCGACAGTAGGAAGAGATCCGGCCAGAGATGGTTATCAAATCCGTAGAGCGGCAATAGATTTCGGGATTCCATACATCACAACGATAGAGGCTGCAACGGCCGCGGTTTTGGCAATTGAGGACATGAGAAAAGGAAAGATAACAATACAATCTCTCAACGAGTATCATGCAATGTCAAAAATCGTCGCTTGAACACGTTAAACAGCATACTTAATCTACCTGAGCTTGTTGGCGAGCTTGAGGTGACAAACATCGGCGTCACTTGCTGAATGAAAACATTCCGGGACCCCCAAACAGAAAGTAGATTATCCGCAAACTTCTAGGATTTATCGATGGAAGCAAGCTGGCTCTCTGACATTCTGCCCAAAAGTATACTTTCTCAGTTATCTGTGGTCAAACCAGCCATTCGAAGATCCGTCTCTCTTTGTCTTCTCTGCAGAGGAGGACGCGGACTTTGTGGAAAGAAAAGTTGTCCAGTTCTGCTCAGAGCCCAATCTTTGGCCAAAACTTCGCTGAGAATAACTTCGCCAGAGATTCACGGTTCATCTCCACCAGGCGTCTTCGTTGGCAGGATAGGTTACCCGAAAGTCTACGTCGGGCCGATGGTTCCGCCATTCACCGGTGATACGGCTATACTCGATACGCCGGAACGATGGCTCGGAAAGGAACTGCAGGAAATCGTAGATTACCGGTTTGCGCTTATAAGAGGAAAAGTCCGTGCCGATGTGCATTCAACCGAGAGCGAGTTCATCAGACAGATGCAAGAGCTCGCCATGGGTAAATCTCCAGCCGAATCTGAGGTGGTTCTTGAGAGGATTCCCAAAATGATTCTTACGCTGGGTAGCGACATTCAGCCATTTGGTCCTTCAGCCCCGATGAAAAATTTTCATCTTTGTTCGAACATTTACACCGATTGGCGGATAGAAAAAGCTCACGCGGATAAAGATTTGCGGGCTGCCGAGGCCGTGATAGAACTTTATGAACGCGGAGTCATGGTAAGCGCTATCCAGAGAACCTTCAGTTTGGGAATGTTTGGTCTGAAATCGCAGAGAAAGCTCGTTCCGACTAGGTGGAGCATAACAGCTGTTGATTCAATAATCTCCCAGCATCTTATCGAGAAAATAAAGGAGTTTCCGACTATAGACGAATTCAGGGTCTATACTTTCTCTCATATGGACAACAGGTTGGCGGCTATTTTGATGCCAGAGAAATGGAGCTTTGAATGGATTGAAGCCTGGTTCCCTGGAACAACATGGAATCCAGAAAAAATCGGCCGTCCAGCTGTGATGGGAGACTATGAAACCTATGAAGGTCGAACGACATATCCGGACATTGGCGGTTGTTATTATGCTTGCAGACTGGCGGTAGCCGAGAGTCTCGCAAATGAGAGAAGGCAAGCGTCGGCCCTCGTCATGCGCGAAATTCATCCGGGTTATCTTCTCCCAGTCGGCGTTTGGTTTGTAAGGGAATGTGTCAGAAAAATGCTCTCACAGCCACCAGCTGTTTTTGACAATTTTGCGAGCGCCTTGCGTCATGCGATGAGCAGTCTCACGATTTCTTTGGACGACTGGGTGAGAGCAAGTTACCTACTGCGTCGCTCGCTGTTTCAGAAGAGAATTACGGAGTTTTTGAGAAAATGACGGAATACTCGCTTGTGAAATGCCGGAAGGCGATTTCTCCAAGCAGACTTCCTGGCCTCGATTACGCATTGAACCCCTATGTGGGCTGCGAGCATAGTTGTGCTTACTGCTATTCGCCGGCGGTTCTCCGGAGAGAAGATTACATAAGAAATTGGGGAAACTTCGTTTTCATCAAGGAAAACCTACCTAGCCTACTTGAGAAGGAAATAGCGAAAATTAAGCCCGGATTCATCGGCATTGGAACAGTATGTGATCCGTACCAGCCGGTGGAGAAAAATGCGGGAATAACGCGGAAATCTCTGGAGATTTTGAAAGACGAAAAGTTCAATCTCTGCATTCAGACGAAGTCGGATCTTGTCCTTAGAGATGTCGATTTGTTGAATAGGAAAAGGGACGAGATAGGGGTGACGATTACCACGCTTGACAATGACTTGGCCAGAAAGATAGAACCGAGGGCGAGTCCACCAGACGCGAGGGCCCAGATTCTTGAAGAGCTTTCCCATCGCCAAGTCAGGAGATGGTTGTTTTTGGGCCCAGTCATCCCGGGAGTGAACGATTCCGAGGAAAGCCTCTCAGCAGTGATCGAAGTTGCAAAGAAAACCGGCAGTCTGGTGATTTACGACAAGCTGAACCTGAAGCGGGGTGTTGAGGAGAGGCTCTCGAAGGTTTTGGGGAGTTCTGATTTTCTGAGCTTGCTTACCACCGACTGGTGGGAAAAGACTGCGAGAAAGATCGAGAGAATGTGCAAAGATCAGGGAATTCGTTGCGAACCTGCTTTCACGCATGTTTAGGCAAGGCTTTAGAAACCCAAAAAGAGAGAAGAAAGGGGTGGTTAGCTGGGCGGGAACACCTTTGGTAAGATTTTTAGAGTAACAACTTGGGGGGAAAGCCACGGTAGGGCTGTAGGAGTTGTTGTGGACGGTGTGCCTGCAGGTCTCCCTCTCTCGGAGGAGGATATCCAGAAAGAGCTTGACAGGAGGCGTCCAGGCACCTCCGAAGTGGTGAGCCCAAGAGTGGAGAGGGACAGAGTGGAGATTCTCTCAGGAGTTTTCCAGGGCAAGACGATAGGCACGCCGATCTCTATGCTCGTTTGGAACGAAGATGTGGATTCAGCTCCATATGAAGAAATAAAAACGAAACCGAGGCCCGGGCATGCAGATCTCACTTACTGGTTGAAGTTCAGACACGTTGATTATCGCGGAGGTGGTAGGGCTTCTGCTAGGGAGACCGTTGGTAGGGTCGCAGCCGGAGCAATCGCAAAAAAGCTTCTTTCCCTCAAAGGTGTAAAGATCTTGGGCCATACGGTGGAGGCGGCAGGGATTTCTGTCAGAAGGCAACCAACTCTCGAGGAAATAATGGAAAACGTTGAGAAGAATCCGATGAGGTGTGCCGACTTGGAGGTCGGGAAAGAGATGATGGAAGCAGTATTGGCCGCTGCAAAGAGAGGGGATAGCACGGGTGGGATAGTCGAGATAATTGCGATCAACGTTCCACCCGGACTCGGCGAACCGGTCTTCGACAAGCTTGACGCTGAAATAGCTCACGCCATGATGTCGATAGGTGCCGTCAAAGCTGTGGAGATTGGTGAAGGAAAGAACTTTGCAAGAATGTTTGGCTCGGAGGCTAACGATCCGATCTCCGTGAAGGATGGAAAGATAGTGACGCTCACAAACAAGGCTGGGGGAATTCTTGGTGGAATTTCGACTGGTATGCCTATAGTTGTCAGGCTGACAGTAAAGCCTCCAGCCTCGATCGCTTTACCACAACGAACAGTAGATCTGGAAACTTTGGAGGAAACGGAAATCAGGCTGAAGGGTAGGTTCGATCCAAATCTTTGTCCCCGTGTGATTCCCGTGGCAGAGGCGATGATGGCGATAGTCATAGTAGATCATATGATGAGAGTTGGAGAGATAACTCCTGTCAGGCTGGAGCTATGACGAGCCTTTCCGGAGTTGGGTTTGCATGCGCATCGGCAACCGTAGTCAACGCGATGAGCACGGGAAAGGGTGCAGCATTTGGCGTGGATCTTTGGCTTGAGGCCAGAGTAAAACTAAGTTCATCTTTCAGAGGTGTGAAAGGAAGAGTAGTTGGAATGAAGGAATCGCCGAGGCTTATTGAGCTTTGTGTCAAAGAAGTTTTGAAAAAATTTGGAGCGGACAATCTTGGAGCTAGAGTTATCACATATTCTGATATTCCCGTTGCGGTTGGACTCTCGAGCAGTAGTGCAGCAGCGAACGCGGCAGTCTTAGCAACCCTGATGGCTCTCGGTGAGAAACTCGAACCGCAGGAAGTTCTTGAAATAGGTGTGAAGGTAGCAATCGAATCAGGAGTGACAGTGACAGGAGCGTTTGATGATGCTGCAGCTTCCTTGCTCGCCTGCGGCGTTATCACCGATAACGAGAAAAAAAGAATTCTTAAAACCTTCGAGGTAGATCCATCGCTAAAAGTAGCCATCCACATTCCGCGGGGAAAGAAGCTTTACAGCGGTTCTTTGCGTGGAATGGATTTTTCCTCAATAGCGGAAGGTATAGAAAAGGTTCATCAAATGGCCTTAGAAGGTGAAATTTGGACGGCAATGACGTTGAATGGAATTCTTTACGCCTCGGTTCTAAAGCACGATCTCGCCCCGACCTTTTTGGCTCTTTCATCGGGAGTTTCAGCCGCCGGTCTAACGGGTAAGGGTCCGGCCACGGTAGCTATAGGTACCCCTGAAAAAATAGCGGAAGTGGCTAAGAAATGGAAGAGTTTGGGAGGGAGAATTATAATAACATCGCCGGCCCGGAGGTGGATTTCGGATGAAATCGCAGGAAATCGCTGATCTCAGAAAAAAGATCGATGAAATAGACAAGCAGATCCTAGAGCTTGTGAAACGGAGGACCGAAATAGCAAAGGAGATTGCGGAAATAAAACAAAAGAAAAACTTACCTCTGACTGACACGGCGCGTGAGCTTGAGATAATCGCAAGGGCGAAAGAAACCGCAAAAAACCTCGGAATTGACTCGAGCTTCGCCGAAAGCCTGATCAGGCTTTTGATCGCCCACAGCTGGGAAAAAGAAAGAGAAAGACTCGAACCACCGGAGGTTTGGAGGATATTAGAAAAGAAATTTAAAGACTATCCAGCACAATTCAAAGTCGTAAGGCTGATGTTGCGATATGGACTCAGGGTAAACGAGAATGGAGAGATTTGTTGTGGGCCAATGAAAGTCCCAGCAGTCCAGATAGCCAAAGAAGTCGGGGTGGACAGGCGCGTTGTCGAACAGGTTGCAGAGAGGATACTTTCTGACGATATGTTAAGAAAAATCTTTTCTGCCCTTGAACCTGTGGCTTATCTGCGCGGAGCAGCGAAGGCGATGGGCATGGGGGTTTTAGAGATAATCCCGGAGGATGCTACTAGGCCCGGCATCGTCAGGGATGTGGCCGAAAAAATCGCGAAATTTGGTGTGAGCATAAGGCAAGTCGTAGCCGATGATCCCAAACTTACTCCCCAGCCCAAGTTGACGATAATCACAGACCAACCTCTGCGTGCTGAAGTTTTGGAAGCCCTGCGGGAGCTCCCATACATAAGAAGCGTGATCATTTACTGAAGTGGTGGTCATGAGGCTGAAATTTGGAGACGTCGAACGGGAAGCCTCTGTGAGAAAAGCAGCGGATATGGCAGAAGTCATATTTGACAAAGAGTGGCTCGAGAAAAATTTGGATGCTGAACTCTATTACATGTTTCGTGACCTCTGGATGGATGAGGACAGAGAAACTATATTGCGGAATAGGCTCAGATACGATATAACGATCATACCGCCGAGGAAAATGGGCGTGGAGTTTGTCAAAACGCAGGGACATTATCATCCTGAGTGTTGTCCAAACCTCACATATCCGGAAATCTATGAGGTTCAAGAAGGGAAAGCCCATTATCTCCTCCAGAGGAAAGAGAAAGGGAAAATAATCGACGTAATTTTAATCGAGGCGGAAGCCGGAGACAAAGTCATAATACCGCCCAACTATGGCCATGTCACAATAAATCCGACCGACGAACCGCTCAGGATGGCAAACTGGGTCAGCCGCGACTTCACATCACTCTATCAAGAGTTCAACCTTATGGGGGGAGCGGCATACTTCGAGCTCATCGACGGCAGATTCATCAAGAACCCTAAATACGGAGAGATCCCAGAGTTGAGATTTGGAAAACCATCCGAAATTCCGGAACTCGAGATAGTCAAAGGCAAAGAGATGTACGAGCTGATAAAGAGACCAGAAAACCTAGCATTTCTCAATCATCCGGAGAAATTCCTACAGATATTCGAAAAATGTTTGAAATAGCTCGATTAGACCTTGACTATTTGTGCATGCTTTACCTTGCCGAACTTCAGAACACACTTGGGGTCAACGAGTTTTTCCTCTATTGCTCGGTCGACTATTGATCCGATTAAATTTGCGATGGTGGCCTCCTTTATCGCTTCTATGCATTCCTCCATGCTAGCTTCTCGTCCGCGATAAAACGATTCCTTGATTTCGAGTTTAATCTTTCCTTTTCTGAATTTTTTCCCAAGTAGCTCAGCGTCACAGATCACCACGATTGTTTCCTCACGCACCCTGATGACTCGAAGCAGAGGCAACTCAGACACTCCTCAGCGGATTTCTCGCCCCACAGGCCTCACATCGGAGAACCGGAATCTTTCCCATTTTTTCTATCCGCGTATCCGGTTTTCCGCACTCTCTGCAGATTACGAATTCCTTCGTGTATTGCTCTATCCTAGACTGTATTGCCTCTTGCGAGAATTTCCCGTGGAGAACCAGGATGCCATCTTTGTAAGCTCCCGCCGCTGCCAGTTCCTTAAGCAAGTATCGGGAAAGATGCTCCGGCTCTCTGTTGAGCGAAGAGGCGATTGACTTGACGTTTTTAACATATGTCAGACTTCCAGCCGTAGTTACTTCTGCGGTAGGTATCTGAAATCTTGAAGTTTCACGCACGATTTTTGGTGTCTGCTGCAGAGCTCTCTCCAGAAGCTCTTCATAGCTTTCCATCATCAGATCACCTCGAATTTTCCAACTTCGCTCTCGACAATCTTCCCTTCCGCCAGTAACTCCCTGAGCAATCTTTCGATTTCGTCCATTGGTGCTTCTAGAAGTTTGGAAATCTCTTCTACTCCCATTCTCTTCTTTTCCCGTCTGAGGACTTCTACGATCCTCTCCTTTAAAGAAATCTCTTCGTTTGGTTTCTTACCGCTTTTAAGCAATCTCCATCTCTCCTCTAGTATTTCGAGTTCTCTCAAAATCTCAAAATTTGGATCTGTCACTTTTATTATGACATCGGGGGTGATGTAAACTTCTCCGTCTCTTTCCTTTATCCTTCCGATAACATCCACGATATCACCTTCTTTGATGTTTTCAATCATTTTCAAATCTTCACGCCAAACTTTCACCCTTATAACACCGCTTCCATCATCCACGTTGATCACACCGTAGGTTCCGTCGGTTTTCACATACTTGTCGACCACCGTGCCTAGAAGTCTAGCTCTTTTTATTTTTATTCCCCAAGGAGTGATCAGTGAAAGTCCGGATTCCTCGGAGACCTCAACTTTTCCAAACAGAAGGTCTTCCGCTTTCACTTTATATGCCGGGAAATACATCTTCTCCAATGAAAATTCACATGAAGGAGATTAAAGTCTTCCCTATTGGACGGAAATTCGTGGCGATAATGTCTGGTCATCTGCTTTCACCAGTTGAGTCTCTTATGAATCAACTTTCCGATGTGAGGTCAGGTGCTGTAGTTCAGGCTCTAGACGCGGATTCGGTGGCCGGCATCTCGCACGTTCTTCATGCCGTATATCTGGCGCTTTCTGGATGGGAGAGAGGGAAAAGATTCACAAGGAGGCTCGAACTTGAAATTCTCTGCTATGCGGCGGCGGACCATCAGATCTCTGAAGCGATCGCTAAAGTTGGAATATCATCAAGAACGAAACGTGTTGTTGTCGTCTCTTTGGCTGAAAGCAGGGAGGGCGCCCTAGAGGCGATTACTAAGATATCGAGACAAGTAAAGATACGAATAGATTTCGGAATTCTGAAGATGAATCCATCCAAGCAAAAAAGACTTAGAAATCTTTTCAAAATTTCAAAAGAGGAGATGAAAGCGGCCAGTATAGAAGAGCTGATTATGGAGAAAATCGCTTCACTTTCTCTCCTTTAAGATTTCTTCGAAAATTCTATCTTCCATGACTTCCACGATTTTTACACAGAGAGGAGTTATTGGGACTTTTAAAAGTTTTATGCTACCATCGTCATCTATCGTAGTATATTTAGCATCTAACGGCTCTTTGACTTCGGTAACTAGGCATATTGTCTCGTGATTTAGCGGAACATAAACGTAATAGTAGTGTCTTCCATTTTTCTCGAAATAGAAAAGCCATCCAAAGCCTCGTGCAATGTTGACTAAATCTTCAAGATTTTTGCACCATACTGCTCGCATATTCTGCTACCTCCAGCACTTTATCGACTTCTTTTTTCATACCCCGGACGAAAAGAATGTCCCCAGCCTTTATTCTGAACCTAGAAGGTGGTTCCACGATAAGTCTGCTCCCCCTTCTGATCATGAACACATAGACGCCCATGACCTCCCAGAGTTTGAGTTTTTCAAGTGTTTTGTTTGCGAAGGCGGAATTTTCTTTGACGGAAATTCTTCCTATACTCTCCTGTGACTCTGCAAAAGCTTCCCTGAAGACTGGATGAATTACTTCGAATCTGAGCGCCACGTCGGCGATGCTATCCGCAGCGTCCGAAATTCTCGCAATATATCTCAAC
>Ga0105162_1000375_pt1 | contig 29830 bp, 24 predicted proteins | sample JNZ201metaG_FD_81532 | JGI IMG/M metagenome (GOLD analysis project Ga0105162, IMG submission 81532) | Hot spring microbial communities from Jinze hot spring, China to study Microbial Dark Matter (Phase II) - JNZ 20120812A | ecosystem: Environmental > Aquatic > Thermal springs > Hot (42-90C) >...
GGTAACAAGCACATATAAAATACCGTTCAACAAGCCTATCATCTATCCTAGGTCTACCAACCCTAGCCATAGGAGGAAGCAAAGGTCTAATAAGCTCCCACTCACAATCACTAAGCTCACGAAGCTCCATGAAGAAAGTATAAAAGAAGAAGGCTTAAATAGTTTTGCAATGAGTTCATTAAAATAAGCTTAAGAGAATGTTAAGCTACAATTAAGACTATTAAGTAGTTAATCAGGATGTAGACTTGTAAGTCTAAACCAAAATACTATAAAATTACCTGTTACCATGAATTTAGAACCTGAAGTATAATTAAATTACTTATAGGTAAGGCTGTGAGCATATAACAAAATCATGATTCTAACATTAAAAGGAAGCAAGCCAGTAATCAATTAATTTATTAGTGATTCATGATGTTTATATTGCTTAAATATCATACGGTGAAGCCTATGTTAAACCGTGATGAAGTATTAGCTTTTCATCATGAACTTCTACACTCATTAAGACGTACAGGTAAAAATAGAATATAAATTATATGATGATTTAGCATCACAATATTCACAGTAATAAGCATCAATAAGGAAATACACTTAATATTCTGAAATACTTGGTTTTGTTAACTTAAGCATGTTTGATCACCTCTCTCGTCAGAGTCTTCACTTTATCCATCTTTATTCTCTACTGTTTTTGATTGTTATTGATGTGGGGTCTTATCCAATTATAATATGTTATGCATAAATTATTTTAGCATGTTCTAATGAGTTTCTACATTTACTGTATGTATTGATCATTCTCCTAGAAGCCTCTAAACATCCATTTTCCTCCAATATTTATATCGACTTGGTAGTGTCTAATCCATTAGATACATAGTATTGAAGATAACCAGTAATAACATTTAACACTATATCCCCTTAAAATCCTTAGGAATATGTGGGCATCAAGATCATTATGTGAAAATGACGAGTAAATGTATACCATCTTCCCTCTATATTCTCAAATACGATCCATATCATACAATAAATAATCCTTAACGGTATATTCATCAACATATATCTTCCAAACATGGCTGACACGAATTATAGATGTTAAACTGTAAATCTATGAAACTGCTTACGTATTCATAGCTACACTTAATAGTTAATAATCTACTTGTCCTTCTTAAACTATATCAGAAATAATTTAATAGGTCTGCAATATAATATAGATGGTGTTCTTAAAGGATCCATAACTACTAATCATATTTAATATAAGGTAGAAACAATTCCAAATAAACTTCTAAAGTTGACAAGACATAGTGGAATAGGGAAATCTATTTAAACAGATATTACGAAATAAAATTATGTATGAAGTCTGATCTATGGATTAGTATCCTACCCCCTTTCTAACCCTTTTACCAATTTCATCTCTAAAACACCATAAGCCATCCGCTGGATCTATTATTACAATTTCTAGCATTCCTAGAAGTTTATCGTTTAGAAGAATGTATTTAGCTTTTGGAGCAATTAGAACATCAGCAGTAATGGGTCCCTTAACTCTATCTTCCTCAATTACATAGATCTTAGCAGAATCTATATATCTAATTAAGGGGATAACTGTACCACTACCAGATATTTTAGATGCTGGTGTTGGTTCTTGAAGCTCTCTAAGCTTAAAACTTTCAATAAGCTTTAAGGGTACTAGTATTTCCGGCTTTTTTCCACTAAATCCACTATTAGCTATAGCCTCATAAACAACACTATACTTACCATCACTTCGCTCTATTCTTATTCTTAGTTTTAAAACCATTGATATTCTCCTCAAGCATTGTTAACATGTACTCCTCCTCGGTCTCCAGCATTGTTAGAAGCAGTTCTTCCTCACTCATTTAAGTTAATATAGGTAAGCCTATATTTAAACATTCGCTTTTAATATTTACTGTATATATTGATCATGCTTCCTAATGAAGTTTCTAGATACTCATAGCTTTCTCAGTATTTTATATCGACTTGGTAGTGTCTAATCCATTAGATACATAGTATTGAAGATAACCAGTAATAACATTTAACACTATATCCCCTTAAAATCCTTAGGAATATAATTATCAGATCACTATATGTATATATGCTGCTTTTCCATGTTTTAATGTTACTCATACTGTATAGTGAAGGACTCTATATTAATAATTACATTTTCTTAGCTAATTATAAATGTAATCTCGCTGAATCTATGAATTCATAAGTTATAATTAATAGTGAATCTGTCTGAAAACTCTATAATTTTGATATTTAAATTATTAACCTAATTAAGTCTTAACAACATTCAAGAGTTTTCAGGTGAGTTCAGTTAGAATCTTACTATCTTCTAAGCTACATGAGAAATAATTTAATTAAGCCTACAATATAACGGTATTCTTATTCTCTTAAAGAATTCGTAACCATTGATCATACTAGTATAGGGTAAGAACACTCTATCTAACTTGATAATATCAATACATAACAACTTGAACCTTACTTTTAAACTTTCAATTTATCCTTTTATGAAGGATACTGGTTTTGCTAACTTTAAATATCTTGGTGATTATGTTCTTTAATTCTCATACACTAATTAGAGACTTAGGCTTAGAGACTTTAAGAACTAAGTATTAACGTATTTGAATTTGTTAAGGTATATTTACATTTAACTCTATTAGCTTACTTCTTATTTCCTCTATTTTTTCACTACTAGGCATTTTAAATGGTGATTTAGGATATCCTGATTTTATACCTCTTAGATTAAGAATAGTATGTACACCTACAATGGATGCTCCAGCACTATGTACTATTTCACGTATTTCAACAATTTTATACTGAAGTTTTTCCGCATCACCCCACTTACCCTCCTTGAGACAGTTAAATAGTTCTTTAATTAGTTCAGGAAGATAGTTTGACATTCCGGCTATAAATGCTCTTGCCCCTAAAACATATAGTGGAAGCATAAGAGCTTCAGTACCTGCTACTACATCAAAATCTCCACTACAAGTCCTCCTATAGTTTATAAAGCTTAAAACATCAAAGCTACTATCCTTAACACCCTTTACTCCTATTTTTTCAAGTTTAGATAGTAGCTGTGGAGATATAGCATAGCCTACAGTATTTGGGTTATTGTAAAGATACACTGGTAAATCAACGGCGTTTACTAAATTTGTAAAATACTCGATAATATATTCATCTCTATAGCGATAATAGTATGGAGGTACACTTGCAATTCTAGTAGCTCCAATATCCTGAGCATGTCTAGCAAGATCTACTGCAAACTGGGTACTTGTTGCCCCTACATGTACAATAATTTCCAATCTTCCAGGAATATTATTTATAATTTCCTCCACAGTTCTTTTTCTCTCCTCAACAGACATCATAGGTCCTGAGCCATAGGTACCGCAAACAAATAATCCATCAATATAATTATAGATAAAATCTAATATTTCACGTAGAGCATCACTATCTAGCCTTACCATCTACTGTAAAAGGTGTTATAAGAGGGGGAATAATACCATACAGACCCTTCAAAAAGACACCTCACTAAACTAAGACTTATAGATCTATATAAGCGTATCGATAAACATAAGATAGTGTTCTAGGTAAACCATCATCCCCTTTAGTTATATAATTAGGCTTTGTTAACTTAAGCATGTTTTATCACCTCTATTTTGGTATTGTATCTTCTATGAATTCCTTAGCTTTTATTTTCCTTATCCATGTTTCGTTTAGCTATGCTACTGACTTCATAAGCATTAATGCATACTCATTACCGCATTTATCCTTCATGCACGGTATATAATTATCGAATAATCTAGTTCTATCCTATATACTGTATTATTCCCTCCATTAGATTCCTAACCTCTAAACTATATCATGTTTTAATTTTAATATTTTACATGATGCTTATAATATTGAGCTCCATCACTTAATACAACTATATTAGAACCGTAAATAGCTCTAATTTTCTAATGTTAGTGATGTAAGTATGTTGCAACATCGCAAACCCATATGTAGAGAATCCTCCTCAATAATGTCTTAAACGCAACATAAATAACCTTACTCTTAAAACCTACACTTACAATAGATCAACCGTAATCCTAACATCCCTCCTATCAATAGAAGATTAAGATAAACCACGATAATACGGATACATAACTCCTAACAACAATAAGCTTAGAATATCTGAAGCCATTCTAGAAGAACGAAAATATATAAGCAATAAACAACTAGAGTAAATGGAGTTCTCTCCCTAACAAACCTAACAATTTTAGACATACTAACACCATAAATAGGGGAGAGAACTCCTAAATAAATCTAAAGTTAACAAAGCCTATAATTATGGAGTTAAATATATTAGGAATATTTGAGGTTTAATATTTTCTTTATTGATATATGTGTTTACCTTGTAATGGTATGCTTTCTTAGAGAATTTAAGAATGAACTCATTTCAAAGTATTTAAGTATTGATTTTCCAGTTTTATGGAGTTTATTAAGTTTAATAATGATAAGTAGTATTACTACCTATATATAAATTTTCATTTGTACCCTCTAAAGTTTCACTCTAGATAATAAAAAGCTTCAAAAGTAGCCTATCAATCATCTAGATAAAATCTAAAAACAAACTAATAGGTTGACAATGATATTTTATCGAAGAGCAAAAATATTTGAGATAAAATTATAACATATTTAAAAGAATATTCTTAGTATTAATGGCATAAGTATTGTTGAGGCTAAGGTAATTACTATTGCAATTAAGGAGGCCTTAACAATACCATAAAGATCATCTATCCTTTTATTTAATCCATCAATCCTCATATCTATATACGATTTTAAATCCATTCTAAGCTTTTCTATATCCTCCTTCGTAGACTTTCTCAGGTTTTCTATATCCTCCTTCGTAGACTTTCTCAGGTTTTCTATATCCTCCTTCGTAGACTTTCTCAGGTTTTCTATATCCTCCTTCGTAGACATCTCTCTAGATAGTGCTAGTAGCATTGATTTTCTAAGATCCCTACGTTTTAAAGCTTCAGGAAGCAACTCATCAGCTAGGGCTTCTCTAAGACTTTCATCCCTCCTTAATTCCTCTAAAAGCTGTCTCCCTATCGACATTCAGTCACCAAATATTTATTTTAGCATTAAACAATATATAGGAATTATAAAAGCATCTATTTAAACATTATCATGATAAGTCACTATGTAACCTATAGCTTACAGAACTGCGGGACTAAGCATGGCAACTTAGGGTTATATGGTTCTTTGTTTAACTTTATTTTATGTTTAGTATTGAGGTTCTGTTGAAAGTTCAGGTTATTAAGGGAGGTAAGACCCTATTAAGCTTAAAGTTTTAGGGATATTAGGTATCAGATTATTCTGTGAGGATAATAAATGAATATAGACTATTCTTCTAGCTCTCAAATGCAACCCATATGATAATGATCCTATTTTTAATAGTACATTCATCAACATAAACTTTCCTAATTATGAATAATTAATGATAGATCATTAAATCTATGAGTACACTTACATATAGCCTCATAACTACGTCTATATATAAAATTCTACTTACCCCTCTCAAACTACATCCAGAGAAGTGGATTAATAAAGCTTGCAAATATGAATTGTTTTCTTACCCTCATAAAGAATTCATAGCTACTAACCATAAAATATGAAGTAAGAACACGCTAAATAAAATCTCTAAAGTCGACAAGACATCTAGAGCTCTTAGTAAAGTATTTAAGGAGGTGAAATTTTCCTAATTGGTGTATACATGCCTTTTGATTTAAAATTTTCTGAGGAGCAGGAGGTTTTTAGAAGAACATGTAGGGAGTTTTGTGAGAAACATGTTCTTCCTAAGTCTAGGGAGATGTTTAAGAGTAGAATGCTGATTCCTGAAGTTCACTCAGAGCTTGTAAAGCAGGGATTGCTTAGTCTTCTTATTCCTACAAGCTATGGTGGTCAAGGAGCTGATTTTGTCTCGTTTACTATTGCTATTGAGGAATTTGGTAGGGCTGATTTAAGTGTTAACGGCTCATTTGCTTTAGGATATCATAATACATGTGCTTTAACATTATATCGTTTTGGAAACGATAAGTTAAGAGAGGAGGTTATGCCTAGAATTGTTAAGGATGGATGGATGGTTGATATACATTCAACAGAGCCTGGATGCGGTACAGATTTCACAGCTATAACTACAAAAGCTGAGAAAAGAAATGGAAAATATGTTATTAATGGTGAGAAGCAATGTGTAAGCTTAATACCTGAAATAATGACTTATGGTGGAGGGTTTATGGTAACAACGAAGACAGCTCCTGAACTTGGAGGTAGGGGTATGACTGTTTTCTTCGTGCCATATAATGCTAGGGGAATAACAACAACTAGATTTGAGGGAATGGGTGTAGATATTGGTGGAGCGAAATATGAAAATGTTGAAGTACCGGAACATTATATTGTAGGTAGGGAGAATGGTGGATACACGGTTACAAATGAAAGCTTTATATTTTCAAGAATACCTGTAACGATGTGTATGGTTACGGCAGCTATAAGATGTTTAGAGATAGGTATGGACTATGTTAAGAAGAGGGAAGCATTCGGAAGACCTATAGGAGCTTTTGAGGGTATACAGTTTGAGCTTGCAGATGATTTAACCCATTTAGAAGCAGCTAGACTATTAACATATAGAGCTGCATGGATGGCTGATAAATACCTTAAGGGTGAAGTTAAAATAGATGACTTAGCATATACTGTAGCCGAGGCAAAACTATTTGCAAGTAAATACGCTATTGAAGCAATACATCACACACTTGAATGGTGTGGAGCACTTGGATTAACTTCAGAATTTGATTTACAGATGGCTTATAGAGGAGCTAGAATGATGACTGTTGCTGAGGGAACCATGAATGCCATGAGGATAATAATTGCTCTACAAGCATTAGGAAGAGAATACGTACCTTGGAGATGGGGACCGCCTAAAAAGTAACATTTATATACCTAAACCTTATTTCTCCCGGGGATTGTATGCCGTTTGATTTTACCTTTACCTCTGAACAGGAAATGCTTCGTAAAGCAGCTATGGAGTTTGCTGAAAAAGAAGTTGCTCCTAAAGTTGAATGGATGGATGAAACAGGTGAAACACCTATTGAACTCGTTAAGAAAATGATGGAGCTAGGGTTCGGAGCTATTGTTATACCTAGAGAGTATGGTGGAGCTGGACTTGGACATATAGCTAGAATAGCTGTACTGGAGGAAATATCAAGAATATCTCCTGCACTTAGCTTCTGTCTTCAAATAGTTCATTTAGGACAAGCCCCACTAATATATTTCGGTAGTGAGGAGCAGAAGAAGAAGTGGCTTCCAGGAATGGCTAAAGGAGAATTAATATCTACATGTGCGGTAACAGAGCCAACAGGAGGATCAGATGTTTTAGGTATTCAAACAACAGCTAAACGTGAGGGGGATTCTTACATTTTAAATGGTAGGAAATGCTTCATAACTAATGTCCATATATCAAACATGCATGGAGTACTTGCAAAAACAGGTGAAGGACCAAAAGGATTAAGCTTCTTCATGATAGAGCCAAATACACCAGGAGTAAAGCCTGGAAGAAAAGAAAATAAGGATGGTCTTAGAGGATTAAATACGGGTGAACTAATTCTAGAAAATGTTAGAGTACCTAAAGAAAACATGATTGGTAGCGAGGGAGATGGATTAAGAATAGCCTTAACGGCTATAAGTAATATTGGAAGACCAGGTGTAAACGGTGTTGCTTTAGGTATTATTCGTAGATGCCTTGAGGAAGCAGCTAAATACTCAAAGCAGAGAATATTATACGGTAAACCTATAAGTGAGCTTCAAGCTATTCAATGGTATCTTACTGAAATATATTTAGACTATGAAACAACAAGACTACTAACATATTATGCTGCATGGCTAAGAGATAAGGGAGCTAGATGTGATGCTGAAAACGCTGCTGGTAAATACTATAGTGTTGAGGCGGCTGTTCGATGTGCACATAAGCTAATACAGATATTTGGAGCTTATGGAGTAATGAGGGAGATAATTCCTCAAAGACTATTAAGAGATGCAGAAGTATTATGCTCGGCAGCAGGAACACAGGAAATAATGAAGCTAGTAATGTTTAGAAAAGCATTAGAATACGCAAAATAACCAATTTTATTTATTTGTGGCTGTTCATGAGGATACTGAACATTATAGTATGTATTAAGCAAGTTCCAGACCCTAAAGAATTCTCAAAAATAGCAATAGATCCAGTAAGGAAAACAATAGTAAGAGAGGGAATACCGTCAATCATAAATCCACTTGATAAAAATGCGTTAGAGGAAGCCTTAAGAATTAGGGAGAAATACGGTGGGAAAGTAATTGTTTTAAGTATGGGGCCGCCACAAGCCCTAGAGGCTTGTAAGGAAGCATTAGCATTTGGAGCTGATGAGGCAATTCTCCTATGTGATAGACTTCTAGCAGGCTCGGATACACTTGCAACAGCCTATGCGCTCTCTAAAGCAATAAGGAAGCTTGAACCGTATAGCTTAATACTCTGCGGTAATGAAACTGTTGATGGAAGTACAGGTCAAGTACCACCTCAACTTGCAGAGTTTCTAGGAATACCTCATGTTACACGTGTAAGAGGAATTAAGATTATAGATGATGAGGCAATAGTTGAAAGCATGATGGAGTATGGATATAGAATCGTAAAGGTTAAACTACCAGCAGTTCTAGCAGTTGTTAAGGAGATAAATACTCCAAGAATCCTATCAGTATTTGGAATAATATCCGCTTCAAGCAAGAAGCTAATTCAATGGTGTGTATCAGATATTGAAGCTGATATAGACATGATAGGGCTTGAGGGATCCCCAACAAGAGTTACCGATGTATTTACTCCTGAAGTTAAACGTAGATGTGAAGTATTTAGAGGACCAGTAGAGGAAACTGTAAGGAAAGCTGTAAGGAGACTACATGAAATCGGAGTATTCTAGGTGGTTGAATGTCTGGTGAGGTATGGGTTTATGCTGAATGTAGAAGTGGAAGGTTAATGGATGTAAGTATTGAGCTAATAAATGGAGCTAGAAAGATAGCTGATAAGATTAAATCATCAACAGCATCAATAATTCTTACAGATAATGTTGGCCAATTAGCTGATGAACTTATATCCTATGGTGTAGATAAAGTATATGTTGTAGAGCATCCACTACTAAGACTCTACCAAAATGATTTATATACAGATATTATATGTGAAGCAGTACTAAAATACAATCCGGAAATTCTACTTATAGGCGCTACGAGTATAGGTATGGATTTAGCTCCAAGAATTGCTGCAAGACTTAAAACAGGATTATCAGCACATATTGTAGGATTAGATATTGATGAAAATGGAATACTGAAACAGATTGTTCCAGGATTTGGTGGTGGAGTAATGGCTGTAGTAACATGCCCTAAAGCAAGACCGCAAATAGCTACTGTAAGACCTGGAGTACTAGCAAAACCTGAAAAAACAAGTAAGAAGGGGGAAATAATTAATTTCAAGACTGAAATCAGCGAGGAAAAAATAAAAGCTAGAACGCTAGAAATCGTAGAGGAGGAACCACTAGGAAAACCACTGGAGGAAGCAGAGATTGTAGTTGGAGTAGGTCTTGGAGGATGTAAGCCGGAAACGTTTAAGCTAATAAGGGATCTAGCTGAAACATTAGGAGCAGCTATAGGGGGCACAAGACCAGCTGTTGACGAGGGCTATATTAAAGAAGACCAAATGATAGGGCAAAGCGGTAAAACAGTAAGACCTAAAATACATATAGCACTAGGAGTTTCGGGGGCTATGCAGTACATGGTTGGAGTTATGGATTCAAAAACAATAATAGCTGTAAATAAGGATCCGAATGCACCAATATTTAAAATGTGTGATATAGGAATAGTTGGAGACCTAAACGATGTACTACCAATACTTCTTGAAGAAATTAAACAGTTAAGAAAGACGTGACCTACTATACTATATATAGCTCCGGTCTTCTATCTGTAAGTAGTGGTAGGGAATGTCTTACTTCTTCAATAAGATTTAGATCTAAATCACATACTAGTAGTGTTTCAATATTTTCTCCAGCTTCTATAAGTACTTGCCCGTTAGGATCAACAATCATTGAATGCCCACCATAAACATTCCTCCCATCAGTTCCAACTCTATTCGCAGCCACTACATATACTTGGTTCTCAATAGCTCTAGCAATAATTAAACTCCTCCAATGATGAATACGTTGAATAGGCCACTCTGAAGGTATAAATATTATTTTTGCACCCTTCAAAACCATTCCACGAATAAACTCTGGAAATCTTAAATCATAGCATATAGCAACACCAATACATCCAATATCAGTATTAAAAACTCCATAATGATTACCAGGTTTAAAATATAAATGTTCATTTAGAAGCTTTATTAAATGAACCTTACGGTAATAGCCAATAAGTCCATCTGAACCAATAACGTGAGCAGTATTATATAGATCTCCACCACTACACTCAGCAATTGAACCTATAATGTAAGCATTATAGGGCTTCACCATCTCAGTAAGTTTTAATACTGTTTCACCATTTAGCGGTTCAGCGAGCTCATGAATATTACTGTATGAATAACTTGTAGTCCATAGTTCAGGTAGTAAAATAAACCTTGAGCCAAGACTTAGAGAATACTTTACATAGCTAGAGGCTTTATTAATATTTCCCTCTTTATCTCCGAGAGCAACATCCATCTGAATAATAGAAGCCTTAAACCTCATATGGAGATTAAAAATAAGCTTCTTAAAAATCTTTCTAACATATAGGCTAATTAAACTAGATTTTTAACTCTTCAATTCTTCTTTTCCAGTCAGTAATAAAATGTATAGCTACCGTTAATACTATTAGTATTGTAATATACATTATTATAAGCCATCCAGTTAAGCTAGCTTTAACCTCACCATAATGAGCTAAGCCTGCAAGAAAAATTATAAATGTAGTGAAGCCTAAAAGAAGTTCAACAGCTCTTAAAATCCTACTTGATACTGGTATGCTAGCTATAAATCTTAATGGTGGTTTAACCCTACTCCTAACGGTATAAGTCTCCAACTTAGAAAGCTTATCGAGAGGCATACCGCTCCATTCAAGAACAATCTTCAACACTTCCTCAACATATTTCCTATATTCATTATTTATAGTGTAAAGCCTTGGATCAAGCTTAACCACTATACCTACCTCTATAAGCTCCTCAATCTTTCTATAAACAGTACTCTTACTTGCAAGATTTAGAAACTCTGAAAATGTTCTCGGTCTCTCCAAAATCATTGAAACCATCTTTAACGAGATTGGATCTATTAACCTACTCATCCTCTCCAATACTGCCTCTACTCTTCTATCTTCAAACTCCACTCTTACCCCCACATTAGATTGTGATACCGATTCTGAAGCCATCTGTTACAGCATCAATTATTTTTCCTGGATTTACGGCATCACCTATAATATGTAGCTCACAAACTCTATTCTTAAGACTCCACCATAACCAATCCTCTTTCAATCTCCCTATTGAGAGAATTACACTATTAGCTTTTAGAATTTCTTTATTTCCATCAACTTCAACAATTAAACAGTTATTTCTAGCTTCTATTGGTTTAGCTTTTAAAACAATTTTTACATTAGCCTCCTTTAAAAGTTTTAGAAGCGCCATCTTGTTTTGTATTGGAGTATCCCTTGCAATATCGTCTTGAGCTTCAACGATTGTTACTTTTAATCCTTGACTTGCAAGATGGATTGCAAGTTCACATCCTATTAGGCCTCCACCTATAATGATAACATCATCCTTAACCTCTATTTTTCCAGTTAATACATCATCAACAACATACATAAACTGGGAGCCGGGTATGCTTAGAGTTAGTGGTTTAGATCCTGAAGCTAGAATAACGACGTCAGGCTTAATGCTTAATATATATTTTTCATCAGCTTCAATTCCTGTTAAGACCTTAACATTCAAGTTTTTAAGTTGAATTCTATACCAATCTATAAGTTCACCTAGCTCACTCTTAAACTTGAATTTTAAAGCCAGTCTTAAAGCACCACCAATATCACTATTTCTATCAATAACTAATACTTCATGACCTCTTAAAGCTAGCATACGGGCAGCTTCAAGACCAGCTGGTCCTGCACCTATTACAAGAGCTTTTTTAGGCTTTACTGTTTTCTCTATATTTATAAAGCCCTCTAATCCTTTTAATGGATTAACTGAGCATTTAACTTGGAATCCGTAGACTAGTCTACCTACACATCCATCTATACATGCAATACACTTCCTTACATCGTTAAGCCTACCTTCAAAAGCCTTTCTTGGAAGCTCAGGATCAGCTATTAACGCTCTACCCATTGCAACCATATCTACCCTCTTATGATATACTATATCCTCAGCTAATTTAGGATCATTTATTCTCCCAACAGCTATTACAGGTATTGAAACCTCCTTCTTAATCCTCTCAGCTAAAGGTATAAGTAGACCTCTAGGAAAATACATGGGCTGGACTATATACTCTCTAGACTCATACATTCCGGCTGAAACATGAATAATGTTAACACCTACATCTTCAAGCATTTTAGCAATCTTAATGCTTTCATCAATTGTTAATCCACCATCAATAAAGTCTGAGCCATTAATTCTAAACCCTACTGTAAACGAGAAACCACACTTCTCTCTAATTCTTTCAACAATCTCCAATGCAAATCTAGCTCTATTCTCAAGGCTTCCACCATATCCATCAGTTCTACGATTAGTATATGGTGAGAGAAATTCACTTATAAGGTAGCCGTGAGCTCCATGAATCTCAACACCATCAAAACCGCATGTTTTAGCTCTGTAAGCTGCATTAGTAAATGAGTTCTCAATTTCCTCAATATCCTCTAATGTCATTTCTCTAGGAGTTTCCCTAATAGTTTTACACGGTATAGGTGATGGAGCAATAGGCTGAGCACCTGATATTGCTGATGTTGTCTGTCTACCAGCATGGAAGAGCTGTAGGAAAACAGCTACATTATAGGATTTAATAGCATTAGCAAGTCTAGCTAGTCCAGGCTTAAACCCATCATTAAAAGCTCCAAGCTGACAGTAGAAAGCTCTTCCATATCTATGAACTGAACAGGCCTCAACAATAATCATTCCAACACCACCTCTAGCTCTCTCTACGTAATGTCTTATCAAGAGGTCAGATACCTCTCCACTCATAGAGGCATAATTTGTTGTTATTGGGGGCATTACAATCCTATTCTTAACCCTAATAGATCCAACATCTACAGATTCGAAAAGACTACTTAAAACCATAACCATAAATACAAAACAAACTTAAAAACTTTCACCAATAAACCCTACAGTTTAAGCTTACTTTCTTATTATTAAGAAATGAAGCTATTAAAATATACTTCTAGAATTACATCTCATAAAAAGTAACATTAGAATTAACAGAGTAAGTAAGCTACTATATGGCTAAAGTTGGGGCTTATAATATTCGCATGGATTTACACTTCCAGTTACATACTCTCTACTCCATAGAGCTCTTCATCCTACAGGCTATACATTCCTCGTGAGAGTAGATTAAATCTAAATACATGTCTCTATTTAAGCCTTACCCATTCATTTTAGGCTCTGTGAGCTTTAGATATGGAAAGTATCTTGTAGCTAATGATTTAAGTTCACAAGTCGTCATTTCGAAGCTAAACCCTAATTCCTGGGAACCTTATTTCATAGATTAGTTTATATACTGCCTAGTATAGCTATCTACGTGGTATAAATGGGTGAAGCTAGTTTTCTAGATAGGATTAGAAGAGCTATTATAGATGGAAATATAGATGGAGCAAGAGAAATAGCTAAGGAAGCTATTAATGCTGGGGTTTCAGCATTAAAGCTTGTTAATGCCATGTCTAGTGGAATGGTTGAAGTTGGAAAACTACTTGAGAGTAGAGTATACTTTGTAGCTGAGGTTTTAGTATCAGCTGAGGCTATGAGTCAGGCTTTAGAAGTATTGAAGCCATACTTAGCTGTAGAGGAATCTAAAAGATATCATGGTAAAATTATTTTAGGAACTGTTGCAGGAGATATTCATGATATAGGTAAGGGAATAGTAGCAACTCTACTTCAAACAGCCGGATTTGAAGTAATAGATTTAGGAGTTGATGTTCCAGCGGAAATGTTTATTGAGAAGGTTAGAGAGATTAAGCCTGATATCTTAGGGTTATCAAGCCTACTCACTACATCTCTGCCTGAAATTAAAAAGATTATTGAGGGACTTAAAACAGCAGGACTTAGAGATAAGGTTAAGGTTATAGTAGGTGGAGCAGCGGTTACTAAAGATTTTGCTGAGGAAGCAGGTGTTGATGTATACTGTCTAGATGCTGTTGAGGGAGTTGAAATATGTAAGAAGTACGTGGAGGGGATTAAATGAGTGAGGAAGTTAGTGAGTGGATGTCTCCACGTAAGAGATTCCTATCAGCAGTACTTGGTGGAAGAGTTGATCGACCAGCTGCAGGAAGCGCTACAAGTGTAGCTACTATTGAGCAAATGGAGCAAACAGGATGCTTCTTCCCTGAAGCACACTACATACCTGAGAAAATAGCTGGGCTTGCTTCAGCAGCTTATGAAATCATAGGTTTTGACTGTATAATGCCCTACTTTAGCGTATGGCTTGATGCAGCAGCGCTTGGATGCCAGGTTAACTGGGGTGATAAATATAGAATGCCTGATGGAGTAAGCCGTGAAGGACTTGGAATAACAGATCCAAACCAGTTTAGAATTCCTGAGGATTTCCTATATAAGCCAACTACAAGCGCTCTACTTGAAGCTATAGAAATATTAAGAGGAAGATATCCTAATGTAGCAATAGTTGGGAAGGTTATGGGTCCATGGACATTATGCCTCCACATACTTGGCGTTAAACGTACACTTATATGGAGTAAAATAAGGAAGGATCTTCTTAAGGAATGGATTAAATTACTGAAAGAGGTAAGTATTGAGTTTGCTAAAGCACAGGTTAAAGCTGGGGCTGATGTTATATGTTGGCCAGACCATGCAACAGGAGATCTTGTTAGTGCTGAAACTTATAGAGAGTTTCTACTTGAAGTCCATAGGGAAGCAGTAAGAAGAGTAGGAGCCCCCCTCATACTACATATATGTGGCAATACAGTAGATCGACTACCATACATATGTGAAACAGGATTTGACTGCTTCCATTTCGATTCTAAATGTGGAGATCCATTAAAAGTTAGAATTATTGCTGGAGATAGGATTTCACTCATGGGAAATATCAACAATCCACAAACCCTACTCTACGGTAAACCTGAAGACGTTATGAAGGAGGCTAAACACGCTCTTGAAGCAGGTGTAAATATTGTGGGGCCTGAATGCGCTATACCAACAAGAGTAACCAATGAAAACCTTAAAGCAATAGTTAAGATGGCTAAACGATTTAAAGGTAAATCTTAATCCTTACTATTTCTCCTCTATGACAAATTCGCAATGTACATCACCCTTAGCAATACATTTAACCTCAAATACACTTATAGATTTATTAAGTATTGTTGAGAAGTATCCAGCTAGAAAGCCTCTAAAAAAGTGGCTTTGAGAACTATCTAAACCACTATAAACACTACATTCCCATAAACCTCTAATATTCAACTCAATTTTTATCTTTTCAATATTAAACCTAGCATCTACTATAATACCCCATCCCCATGCAGCTATTAAATACCTCATTAGGGCAAGAGCCTTCATCAAATCCTTAACATCATATTTTTTAATACAGTACCCTGCTACTTCAACTCCTATAAATGAGCCTATATGGAATAGAATAGCAGCACCTCCTAAACCCATTTCACGTCTTAGAGTTTCAATCATACCCTTTAAAGCAGGTTCAGCTAATATAATACATCTTACATCATGAACTGTAAGGGGAAAGTGAACAGTATTAAAAACCCAGCCTTCAAGTCCTCCTACAAGTACGTTAATATCTAGAACACTATCAATTCTACGTAGCTCACTAATAATATTCTCCAGGCTAACATTAGAACTAGTAAAATCAATAATAAAGAAAAGCGTTATTTCACTAGCTCCAGACATAAAGGTTGGAATTGCAGCTTCTAAAACGCCAATATTAAAATCACTGAAAACCTTAAATATACGCCATAACACATCAGGCTTGTTAGCTACCCTAATAGTAAGCCCTGAAACAGCTCTACCGGGAGCATATATACCACGAGCTAAATCAAGAGAATCCACATGGCAACTATATTGGGTAAAATATAAATGTTTCTAGATTTAGAATATGCTGGCTATAATTCAAACTCTTACCAGTCCTCCATTTAATAAAGCTATAAATTATAGGGTATGCTAATTTACTTATAAAGAATAATTATGATTAACTCTGAATGTGATATTGTAGTAAAAATTCTAGCTATAAAGTAGCTTATTTTCAGCTATTTCCTTTCTGATTTGGATTCCGAAGGGATTACTATATGATTTGAGGCTTTCAATAGTGTTAATAAATGGTGGGGGTATGTATCCGGCTTCCATTAGCCTATTCCGAAGCTTAATGATCATTGATGGAATATCTATCTCCATTGGACATACGTTTTTACATCTAGCACATGTAGCACATGTAAATGCTATTGGAGCTGCTTTATCAAGACCATGTGTAAACATAGTCCATATAGCTCCTATTCCACCCATGTATCTATAACCCCATACATGCCCACCTATTTCACGATATACTGGACACTCATTTAAACATGCACCACACCTAACACAGTAGGAGGCTTCCTTAAAGTCAGGATCGTTAATCATTCTAGATCTTCCATTATCTACAAGTATAAGATAGAATTCTTTAGGACCGTGAACACCAAGAGAGAGATTCATTTCAATATCTCCTGTTCTACTTGGACCAGTTATTAACGATATGTATACAGGTACTAATTGACCAGTAGCGTTAGGAGTTATAACACGGGAAATAAGCATAGCATCCTCAACTGTTGGAACTAGCTTCTCAATTCCAGATATGCATATATATACTGGTGGAGCATTTGTTGCAAATCTTGCATTACCTTCATTTTCAAGTATAAATACAGTTCCTGTCTCAGCTGCAATAACATTTGCTCCACTTATACCAATATCGGCATTTATAAACTTCTCTCTAAGTTTTTCACGAGCAACAACTGTTAAGAGTGGAATATTGTCTGGTGGAAGTATTCTACCAGTAATCTTTGAAAAAAGCTTAGCAACCTCCTCTCTGGTTACATGTAAAGCTGGACCAACTATATGAGATGGTTTCTCACCTCTAAGTTGAACTATCCATTCACCAAGATCTGTTTCAACAACTTCAATTCCCTTATCTATTAATACATCATTAAGAAATATTTCCTCAGTAACCATAGACTTCGACTTAACAATAAGCTTCGCTTCATGATCTAAACATATCTTCAAAACATAGTTTCTACATTCCTCAGCATCTCTAGCCAAGTAAAATACACCGCTTAAAGACTCAACAGCTTCCTTAACGGATTTTATAAGTTCAGAAAGATGATTTATAGACCATGATTTAATTTCTCTAGCCCTCTTCTTATAGTATTGGTAATATGGAAGCTTCCTAATAGCTGCTACACGTGCAGATGAAAACGTTGATGTAAGCCTATCAAGCGCTACATGTAGTATATTATTTTCTAGAGCTTTAGCAATGTCCTCCCTATATGCTTCAAACCAGCTAGACATTTACGCTACCCAAGAGCTCTACTAACAAACTCAGCTAAGTCGAAAACTTCAACCCTCCTAACATCATACATAGCTTCAGCTATTGTAACGCCATCCTTAAGATTTCTCACACATGTTGGACAGGCTGTAACTATAGCTTCAACATTTAACGGTGCAACATCAAGCTTAATTCTCGTAGTTGCAATATTAGTTGATACTTCTGGAAACGCTAGTCTTAAAGCACCTCCAGCACCACAACATCTAGCATCAGCTCTACTTCTCTCCATCTCGATAAATTCAACACCTGGAATTGACGATATAACATTTCTAGGAGAATCATAGATACCTGTATGCCTCCCTAGATCGCATGGATCATGATATGTAACTCTTAAATTCATAGAGTTACTAAACTTAATTTTACCATCTTTAATTAAGTTCTCAATAAGCTGAGATGAATGTATGGCCTTGAAAGGTAGGGTTCCTAGATACTTAGGATAAAGCTCAATAAATGTCCTATAGCATCCAGGACAGTTTGCTACAACAGTATCAACATTTTCTCTAGAGATCTGTTCAACAACCTCCTTAGCGTTTTCTTTAAAGGATTTTTCATCACCTACTAGCAAATACGGATAGCCACAGCATTTCTCAGAAGCTCCAAGAGTTTTAAAGTTAATACCTGCCTTATTGAGAATTCTAGCCATGGATGAAGCTATACTTGGCGCAATATATGATGTAGTACAGCCAACCCAATACAATATGTTAGACTTAGACATTGCACCAGCCAAATTCCCTAAATTCCCCATCCATTTATTTCTTTCGCTTTTAGGTTCACTGAATGGGTTTTCATTAGATTTTAAACTTGATAATACTCCTAAATGTCCTTCAGGTATGGATACTCCTAAACTGAATAGATCTCTTCGAGCAGCTAAAACTATATTATCAACCTCTAATCCTGGTGGGCATTTTAAACGACAGTAGGCACATCCAGTACACATATACATCTTATCAATAACTCTACTACTTGGCTTAATTTCTCCTGTTATAAGTCCCCTAATAAGAATCATTCTACCTCTAGGTCCTACTGTTTCCTCCATATCTTTTTCAGAGACAACAGGACATACAGATCTACAGAAGCCGCAACGTATACAGAAATATATATCGTTTTTAAGCTTTTTCAAGCTTGGAAGAGACATATAACCACCTAAACCCACTTATCTGGATTCATAATATTGTTCGGGTCGAAAACCCTCTTGATGGCCTTCATAATCTCCATAGCTTTAACACCGCATTCCTCCTCAATAAGCTTATTCTTCACAATACCTATACCATGCTCAGCAGCAATAGTTCCACCAAGACTTAAAACCATTCTACATATTTCCTCGTAGCATTTCAATGCTTTATCAACTTCTTTAGGATCAGCTACATCGACACAGAAGACTGGATGCATATTTCCATCACCAATATGACCTATAAATATAGTATGTACACCCCATTTACTAGATATTTCTTTAGCTCTCTTAAGAGCTTCAGGAAGCTTACTTATTGGTACACATGTATCATCAGGTATAGCTGTCTTCTTGAAAACCCTAAATAACGATGGATAAGCAGATCTACGTGCTAGATATAGCTTATCCATTTCCTCCTTTGTTGATGCAATTTTAACATCGAATGCTCCAGCCTCCATTAAAATCTTCTCCACTCTACTAGCTTGCTTCTCAACTTCACCTTTAACACCATCTATATCTATTATAACCATAGCCTCAACATCTGGAAGTTCGAGGTTAAGATAGTTATTAACGGATTTTATTGCTCCCCTATCAAGCAGCTCCATTATTAATGGAACAATTCCAGCCTCCCATATCTTACCTACAGCAACACCTACATCCTCAAGTCTATTGAAGAAAGCAGTCATTCTAACAATTGCTTCAGGAAGCGGTCTAAGCTTTAAGATAGCTTTAGTAATTACTCCTAAAGTTCCTTCAGACCTAATAAACAGTCTAGTTAGATCATATCCCGTAGACCATTTAAGAGTTGCTGAACCTGTCTTTATAACATCACCTGTTGGAAGAACAACTTCAAGTCCAAGAACCCAATCCCTAGTAGTACCGTACTTAGCTCCTCTAAGCCCACCAGCACCCTCAGCAAGAATACCTCCAATAGTAGCTGAATCAGTACTAGCAGGATCTGGAGGCCAGAATAATCCATGTCTAGCAAGCTCCTTCTCAAGAACGCCAAGAACTACACCTGCCTCAACAATACATATCATATTTATCCTACTAATCTCAATAATTCTATTCATTCCAGTCATATCTATAACAATACCGCCCTTAATAGGAATTGCACCACCAGTTAAATTTGTTCTACCACCTTGGGGTACAATAGGAATTCTTAACTCATTCGCTAGTCTTAAAATCTTTGAAATCTCCTCAGTAGAATGAGGACGAACAACAATTTCAGGCATAGCACTATACCAAGACGCATCACGAGAATAGCAGTATAGATCCTCAAAGGAAGTTAAAACATTATCTGAACCAACAATTCTCTTAAGCTCCTCAACGACATTATCTGTAATCATATACAATCAAGTTTACAAGGAAGACATGTATAAAAAGTTTGTGGTTATGGCATAAGCCTGAATTATAGTTATGGAAGCTATTATGTGAACATAGTTAAGCCTCAGTATTAAAAGTTTAAATAAGTATAGTAATTTTAGAATTATGACTGAGGAGGAATTGTTTAGAAATGATTTGAAATGTTTATGGGGGGATTGGGGATTATGCTCTGAGACTTCAAGACTTGAAGCTGTTCTACTTAGAGAACCTGGTAGAGAGATAGAGAATGTAAATCCCATTAAGGCAAGGTTTAGAGAGCCTATTACAGACCCTGAAAAGGCTAGAAAGCAACATAAACAGCTTGCTGAGGCTTTTAAATCTAATAATGTAAGGGTTTACTATATTGAAGATATGGATGTAAACTGCCCTAATGGATATTTTGTCCACGATCAGTTCACTATGACTCCTGAGGGAGCTATCCTAGCACGTCCAGCATTAAAGATTAGAAGGGGAGAAATTAAATATACAGCTAAGACGTTAATAAGTCTTAATATACCTATTATTAGGACCATTCATGGATACGGGTTGTTTGAGGGGGCTGATTTAATATGGATAAATGAGGAAACAGTAGTTATAGGTATTGGTGAAAGAACGAATATTGAGGGGGCTAGGCAAGTTATAGAGACTCTTCAAACAATGGGTGTTAAAGAATTTATTAAGCTTCCAATACCGGAAAGCCAAGTACATGTTGATGGACTGTTTAACATTATATCTAATGATTTAGCTCTGCTTTCACCATGGCATGTACCCTCAGATTTCATTAAGAAAATTAGGGAATACGGTTTTGAAATAGCTGAAGTTAAAACGCTTAAAGAAGCTACAGTTGATCTTGCTGCTAACGTTATTGCTTTAGAGCCGAACAAGATAGTAATGGCGCTTAACGGTGCTGAGGAAACAAAAAAGTATCTAAGAGAAATTGGAGTTAAAATAATAGAGGTAGATGTTAGTGAGTTGATGAAGGGGGGTGGATCCGTATCCTGCATGACTGGAAGACTTAAAAGAGCAGGGTGATGAAATGATTTTGACAAAACATGAAGAGGATATGCTTAACGGTATTTATGGTGATGGATTAAGAAGAGCTATGAAGATCATTATAGGACTTGGGAAAATTGGAAATGCAACCCACCTCATAGATGTTAAAAGTGCACATATATCCGGTGTTTCATACAGTAATATTGGTGATGAAGGGCTTGAATTTCTTGAAGAGCTAGCATCACTAAACGTTAAAGTTAAAGTTCCAACAACACTAAATCCATGTGGAATAGATCTTATTAAATGGAGGCTTATGGGTGTAGATGATGAATACTATAATAAACAGGCTAAAATCATCAAAGCATATGAGGCTTTAGGAGTTAAAGCTACATGTACATGTACACCATACCTATACGATAATATACCAATGAGAAAAGACCATATAGCATGGGCTGAATCCTCAGCAGTAATATATGCAAACACGTTTATTAAAGCATATACAAACAAGGAAAGCGGAATATCTGCATTAGCTTCAGCACTAACCGGTAAAACAGCATACTATGGTTTACATAATGATAGAAAACGTAAGCCAGAAATAGCTGTAAAAGCTAATTTTAAGGTTAAAGGAGCATTAGAGTTTAGTGTTTTAGGATACTTTACGGGAAGAGTTTCCGGAGAAAGAATACCACTTATTCTAGAAGCATATCCTAAAACCATACCTGAGAAAAAACAGTTTTCAGCAGGATTATCAGCTTCAGGATCTGTAGGAATGGCTTTATTCAGAAGGAGAGGAAATATGGAAACCGTAGATTTTGATAGGGATATGTTTAAAGACGTTATTGATGAATTAAGCGTTGAGGATGATTTCAGCATTCTATTTTTAGGATGTCCACATCTATGTCTTGAAGAAATCGAGGAGATAGCTAGAATGGTTAAGGGAAGGAAAATAGTTAGGGGGAAGGAAGTATGGCTATGTACTTCAAAATCAGCCTATATTCAAGCATTCAATAATGGATTCATAAAAGTAATTGAAGACGCTGGATTAAAAGTATTCATAGATACATGTCTTATAGTTTCACCAGTAAAAATTAAACATACAATTGGTACAAACGCTATGAAAACAGCACACTATATAAGATCACTACATAATATTAACGTAAAAATAGCAGAAGCTATGGCATTACTTAGGGAGGTTTTAGAGTAGTGAAGCTAAAGGGAAGAATCATATCTGAAGGGGAGGCTAGGGGAGAAGCTCTTGTCTCATCTAAGCCATTATCATTCTATGGAGATATTGATAAAGCATCAGGATTAATTATAGGGAGGGATAGTGATATATACGGCCATACAGTAACAAACAAAATACTTATACTACCATATACTAGAGGATCAACTGTTAGTGCTTGGGTAATATATGCATTGAAAAAGAGAAATCTATCACCTAAAGCAATACTACTATGGAGGACAGCTGATCCAGTTATAGCTTCAGGATGTTTAATATCAAGTATACCACTAATAGATATGGTTAAACCGAAGCCTCAACTATACATAAGAAGTGGAGATGAAGTTGAAGTATTGAGTACGGGAGAGATAATTATTTAAAACCATTTAGAAAACTTGAATTTACATATATCTTTTCACCCTTATCCCTTCTATAGCTTATTGTTTTCAGGAATTGCTCTACGAGATTGAAGTCGGATTCGTAAATATGATAGCTAGTTGAATAATCCACATATAAACCAGCCTCAATATTCAGTTCCTCAGCTATTCTTCTCTGAAGCTCAGTAAAAGCATACATATTTGCAAATGCAGCATTAAATGCATCTCTACTCCTCCAAAATGTTTCCATAATAAGCTTTCCATCAACAACTTTAAGCCATAATGCAATATTACATGGTGGAGCACTAGAATCCTCATCAATCCATGGCTTCCAAGTTACTGAAATACATCTATTAGAGAATGGTTTAGATTTAAGATATTTAGCTATATACTCTATTTGATTTATAGGTTTAAGGCTTGGAACTGTATAGTTGAAGTGTCTCTCATGATATGTATATGTTAAGGTTTTACCGATAAGATAATCCTCTGAACCGTTAATTACAGCATCAACATATTTTCTCAATCCTGAAAGACCAGAATATCCTAAGTGAACTCTAGGTTCCTCCAACGGCTTCTCAACAATCATAAGCATAGAACACTCCTTAATACTATCCTTTTCAACACCATACTTGTAGGACTCCTTAAAGCTTGAAACCCCACTATTCCAAAGCCTAAATATGCTTTCCTCCCATACTGTGGGAAGATTAAAACCCTTAACAACTATAACTGGAAGCACATATACTCTAACTCTTAAAGTTTTTATAGCTTTCCTCTAGCTTATTTAAAACCTTATCAACCTCCCATCTATATGGTAAAGGCTTTACAGCACCTCTCCCCCTACATTTCAATGCTGCAGCTATATTAGCGAAGTAGGCTATTCTTTGTAGAGACATGTTTTCAAGAATTCCAACTATAAAGGCAGCGTCAAAAGCATCACCAGCACCAGTAGTATCTATAATTTCCACTCTATATGCTGGAGCTCTAACAACATCGCTACTAGTAGCTACAAGACATCCTTCCCCGCCAAGTTTTAAAACAACTACCTTAGGGCCGAACTCCAATATTTTTAGAGCTGCATCCCTAACATTATCTATACCAGTAATTAGCTTAGCCTCATCTCCAGTTAACAATACGAAATCAACCATACCTATAGTATAGGAAACAATAGCTTTAGCTAGATTTAATGACCATAGCTTTAACCTAATATTTGGATCATAAGATACTAAAACATTACTTTCCCTTGCAGCCTCAATAGCTTTAAAGGTAGCTTCCCTACATGAGCTACTTATTGCTTGAGTTATTCCACTAACATGAAGAATTCTTGCCTCAGATATATAGTTTAAATCTAAATCTTCAGGTGAAAAATGACTTGCAGCTGAGTTTGCTCTATAATATGTAAACTCGTGCCCTCCATCCTCTCTTATTGAAATGAAGTAAACAGCAGTAAAGGCATTGCTTTCCACAATAACATGACTAGTATCAACTCCTTCACTCTTCCACATTTCTAGAAAACACTCTCCAAATTCATCGTTTCCAATCCGACACATAATACCTGACCTATGTCCAAGTCTTGAAACAGCAACAATAACATTCGATACATCACCACCCCAACCTCTCTCAAAAAACTCAATAGATTTAAGAGGACCTCTAGATGTTGCGCAAAACTCAACCATAGGCTCTCCTAAAGAGATAACTTCAGGCATAAAGTAAAGTATTAAAGCCTCCTTAAATCTTTAATCTAAATATAAAGTAGTATCTTACTTAAGTTTTTAACTGACTGGTCAAGCTTATAGTTATGTTTCTACAAGTTATTTATTCTGAAGAAGAACTATCTTACTATTAAGGAGAGATAGCTAGAAGAATTAGAAGCTTACTCTAAATATATGAAGTTTAATATAATAGATTAATTCATAAATGAGTTTATGAATTAATTCAGAACCATCTTAAAACTAAACATAAACAATCATTAACCAACTGAAAACTTAAGTAAACAACTATGATGTTTCGAATAAAATTTAGTGAGTTACAATTAGTAGGATATATTGAAGTTAAGATTATGGTTTAATAAGCAACTCAAGAATACTATAGTCTTATTAACTTAAGCTATTAAATACATTTATCTCCATATTTAAAGTTTACAGAAACAATGTACAGTAACCTACACATATGTTGAGTTTAATGATCTATAGCTCTACAGTAAGATAATAACGTGTTAGGAGGTAAGAGTACTCATTACTTCTTTAATTACTTCTAGAAGCCTAGTAGGCTCTGAAGTATATAGTCTTAATATTTCACCTCTACGGGGATGATGTATTGAAACATAACTTCTACTTTCATTAGTTCTAACTCTAAACCAGTTTTGAATAGGAATTTCCCTTCTATCATCACATATAATACTTTTACCAATAATCTTATATCTACTTGGAACCATAGCGAAGGGTGTTGGTAGGAGGAAGATAATTAGAAATGCTATAATTAAACCTATAAGTCCAAACATATACATTATAGCTAGAATTATAATAAGCTCTAAAATCCATAAACTCAACGAGCGGAGAACTCTTCTAAATCTATCAGATGACTTAAGAGCTGATGCATCAAACTCATACAATACTTCAGACAATTAAACACCAATTTAATCCATCATAAACCAACTAATAAATTTAACTCTTACAGTAAAGACTCTATGAACTTTAAATATGAGAAGTATATGTAATTGATGACTTAAGTTCACAAGTACAACCTAAATAAAGCTAGACTCACAATGTAAGTTCACAGTACAAACTACATATCATTCCTCTATAGGATCTCCACATAAAATTAGAAATAGTAAATTCGCCTTAAACATCTTTTAGGCTTCAATATATTTCAACGATTTCTTTTGAAGCAATTCTATCGTTAAGATAGAATAGCTATGAGCTTGCAGTAATGGTACTTTAAGCAGTTCTAGAAACCATCTTTTAAAGATATTTAGGCTTCTATTCATCATCCTCTCCACAATCTTGTGGAATAATCATTTACTGAGACAAGAACATAGCTGAATTCTAAAGCGTTAAAAGCTTAAGTTACTGGGTGAATTATTATAGTATTTAAGCTATGATTGGAAAAGTATATGGAAACGCTATGAGGAGCGTAAAGAAGCCTGTTAGATCAGTTAGCGGTGTTACTGTAGTTGCTGTTATGACGAAGCCTTATCCATGTCCTCACGGTAGATGTATATATTGTCCTGGTGGTGTTTACTGGAGTGAGGCAACACCTCAAAGCTATGTTCCTGAAAGTCCTGTTGTAATGAGAGCTAAACCTTTAAACTATGACCCCTTCGAGCAGGTTAAGGCTAGGCTAATTAACTATAGGGATATGGGGCATGAGCCGAGTAAGGTTGAACTTATAGTTATGGGAGGTACCTTTCCAGCTATGCCTCAAAGCTATCAAGAATGGTTTATAGCTAGATGTTTTGAAGCACTTAATGGCTATCCGTTCTTTAAGGAGGTTAATGAGGAAACTAGCATTAAAGAGGCACATAGAAAAAACGAGTATGCTAAGGCTAGATGTATTGGACTTACAATAGAAACCAGACCAGACTGGGCTAAGGAGCCTCAAGTAGATTTCATGCTTTACCTTGGAGCTACAAGATGCGAGATAGGGGTTCAAGCTATAGATGATGATATTTTAGCAAAGGTGAAGAGAGGACATAGAGTTGAGGATGTTATAGAAGCAACAAGAATACTGAAGGATTCAGGGTTTAAAGTTTGCTACCATATAATGCCTGGATTACCTAACTCAGATCTAGATAAAGATTTTGAAATGTTTAAAACTATATTTGAAGATTCAAAATTTAAGCCAGATCAGCTAAAGATATATCCAACACTAGTAATACCTGGAACCGAGCTTTATGAGATGTGGAGGAAAGGGGAATATGAAGCATACACTATTGATGAAACTATTAAACTTATAGCTGAAATGAAGAGAATAGTGCCTAAGTATGTTAGAATTGTTAGAGTTGGTAGAGATATTCCACTACAGTGGGTTGCAGCAGGACCTAAAACAGGTAATTTAAGACAGCTAGTTCTAGACTACATGGAGAAGCGGAAATGGAAATGTAAATGTATTAGATGTCGTGAAGTTGGACACTACATATTGAAAACAATGGAAACACCAAAACAGAAGAAGCTAAAACTATCTAGGATAGATTATGAGGCTAGCGAGGGATATGAAGTTTTCCTATCATACGAGGATGAAAACGATACTCTCTACTCGATACTAAGACTTAGAATACCATCAGGTAAAGCTCATAGATGGGAGTTTAAAATAGGTAGATGCTCAATAGTTAGAGAACTACATGTATATGGATACCAAGTACCAGTAGGAGTTAAATATGAGGGGGAACTATGGTGGCAACATAAAAGTCTAGGTAGAGGAATGCTTATTGAAGCTGAAAGAATAGCACTAGAGGAATTTAACTGTCATCACATGTATATAATTTCAGGTATAGGTGTTAGAGAGTATTATAGATCACTAGGATATACAGTACTAGGGAATTCGCCATACATGTATAAACATTTAACCAGCAGTAATACTTGAAGCCATCATCAAGCTTTAGTAGAGGTTTATAGAGAAACAGGAACAATTCCCTAAATACTATTAGAGAAATTGTTAAGCAGAAATATTGCAAATAAATTACCACAATTAGTAAGAATTAAAAGAACATTAATTAGTTTAAGGCATAGAGTTCACAACATCATAAATTCTTTAACCATTACTATTTATAGTCTGTATTAGCTTAAACTTGTTTGCTAAACTAGTTTTTAGGTAGTTATAGCTTCAGTACCTAGTTTGAAGGCTTTAAGGTTTTCATTTATTAACCTCCTTACTACTTTAGAGATACTACTTCTATATGTATCTATCTCTATTGGTGTTAACTCGGAGCCTGCAAGTGCTCCTAGCATAACCATATTTAGAGTTGCTGGATTACCTGCCTTAACTGAAAGCTCAGAAGCATTAATAGCCCATAGTTTTCTACATAGTTTACTAATATTACTAGTGATATAGTCTAAATTGGGGTATTTCAACTTTCCAGTTAGTACATCTACTGGATATACTGGCTTAATATTCATTATTACTGTGCATTCCTGGTTTGAGTATTTAATACATGCTCTTAATGTCTCTAATGGTTCAAAACCTAATATTATATTAGCTTTATAATATGGTATTTGCGGCGGTAATACATTATTAATGTCTATTGTAATATGGGATTGTACTGATCCACCTCTTTGAGCAGCTCCAAATACATCACCTATCCTTACATGGTATCCGCTTTCAATAGCAGCCCATCCAATTATTCTTGAAGCTAATACATTACCTTGTCCTCCAACCCCTGCTATAAGAATTCTAATAGGTAATTGATACATTTAGTCACCTAGCTTATGTATAGCTTGGAATGGACATATTTGAGCACATACACCGCAGCCATTACATAATGTTTGATCTATATCAGTTACACCATCCATACTATATATAGCTGGACAGTTAAACTCTAAACAGAGTTTACAGCTTCTCTTACTCCTACATTTATCATGATCTATTGTATATTTATTGATTTTTAATCCCTTTTCCATCATCTCCCTTACTGTAAGCATCATACATTTACGTCTAAATATTAGTATGTTGTTCTCCCCTGAGGTTATGGCTTTATATACTGCTTCTGTAGCCTCTTCTACATTGAATGGATCTATAATACTTATATTTCTAAATCCTATAGCTTTAACTATATTCTCAATACTTATGTATGGTGCTTCATCACCTAAAGCATTAACACCAGATCCTGGATGAGGTTGAAAACCAGTCATTGCTGTAGTGCTGTTATCTAGAATGCATATTGTAGCTTTCGATCCGTTATATAGGATGTTTATTAGGGCAGGTATACCTGCATGGTAGAATGTTGAATCTCCAATTACAGCTACTATAGGTTCATCCAGTCCAAATCTTTTAAGTACTCCGAAGCCACTAGCCAGCCCAATGCTTGCTCCCATACAGTGTAGGGTTTTCATAATACCATGATAGCTTCGACCAAGTGCATAGCAGCCAATATCTCCAGTAACATATCCTTTATTACTGTTTCTTCTTATAGCTTTTATAATACACCAATATGTAGCTCTATGTGGACATCCTGGACAGAAAGTTAATGAACGGGTAGGTATGTAATTGCTAATCTCCCCTAAAATCTCCTTATAGGATTGGGGTATAGAGGTATAGCTGCATTTTAAAATGTTTACAATTGAGCTTACAACTATATCTGGATTAAGTTCACCTACTATGGGGATATGATTTGTCATTTTACCGAAAAACTTTACCTTAAATTCGAGATCTGCGCTTAAAGCTTTAATGTATTCTTCAAGATATGGATCTATCTCTTCAACAAATAATACTTTACTAGTTATATTTAAATATTTCTCAATTAATCTTTTAGGTATTGGATAGAGTGTACCTATTTTTAGGACTCCAACTTTTCCGTTAAGATTTAATATTCTACATGCCTCAGTAGTGTAAGTATATCCAGCACCGGATGTTATAATTAGTAGCTCAGGATTTTCAGGTCCAATATATGTATTCCATGAAGACTTTTCAAATTCACTTTCTATCCTATAGATTTTTCTATGCTTCTCCATATGTAGTACAGGTGAGAAGCCACTTCCACCAGCAGAGAAGAAAATATTTTTATCGAGAAATGCTTTTCTATCTACTTTCCTAATTTCTCCTAGAATAACATCTCCGCTGGAGTGACCGAGTCTAGTGTATCCTCTTATTAATACTGGTAGGTTAAACTCTTCAGAGAGCTTAAATGCATATAAAACCATATCTTTAGCTTCCTGTGGTGTTGATGGTTCAAGCATAGGAATCTCAGCATACCTACCTA
>Ga0105162_1000376_pt1 | contig 29785 bp, 24 predicted proteins | sample JNZ201metaG_FD_81532 | JGI IMG/M metagenome (GOLD analysis project Ga0105162, IMG submission 81532) | Hot spring microbial communities from Jinze hot spring, China to study Microbial Dark Matter (Phase II) - JNZ 20120812A | ecosystem: Environmental > Aquatic > Thermal springs > Hot (42-90C) >...
ATACCCAAGGATCCAAACGACACCAAGAACGCAATCGTTGAAATCAGAGCTGGGACAGGTGGCGAGGAAGCAGCGCTCTTTGCAGCTGATCTTTTCCGTATGTATTCAAGATACGCGGAGAAAAAAGGATGGAAAATTGAAGTGATGGATTTTAACGAAACAGGGCTTGGGGGATTTAAAGAGATAATTTTTTATGTGACGGGAAATAATGTATATGGAACGCTCAAATACGAAAGCGGTGTCCATAGAGTTCAAAGAGTTCCGATAACCGAGTCAAGTGGTAGAATTCACACATCAGCAGCAAGCGTCGTCGTTTTGCCGGAGATTGAAGATGTTGAAATTGAAATAAATCCGGATGATTTGAAAATTGAATTTTATCGCGCTGGGGGGCACGGTGGTCAAAATGTTAACAAAGTTGAAACTGCAGTTAGAATCACGCACATACCAACTGGGATTGTCGTCCAGTGTCAGGATGAACGCTCCCAATTCAAAAATCGTGAAAAGGCGATGAAAATTTTGAGGTCAAGGTTATATGACAAAATGATTATGGAAAAAGAAGCTGAAATTACAGCGCATAGAAGAAGTTTAGTCAAAACTGGTGATAGAAGCGAAAAAATTAGAACTTACAATTTCCCGCAAAATCGCGTTACAGATCATAGAATTAATCTTACGCTTTACAATCTCCAAGAAATTCTTGACGGAGAACTTGACCCGATAATTGAAGCATTGAAACTTGCTGATAAAAAAGAAAAACTTGAACAAAATTAAAATTACTTCGGCAAATTAAATTTTGCGTGGATGATGATTTTTAAACTGTCATCGCTCGGTATGAACAAAAGAGTTGGGCGTTTAACTTTAAACTCCGTTAAACTTATTTGAAAATCACCATCAACAACAAGCGAATTCATCTCAAACTTTGCTTTGCCTTTCATTATTATCTCTTTCGTTATCCCGTGAAATGTGAGCAATCCAGAAACCGTCAAATTTTCTCCATCTAATTTTATATCATTGCTCTTGAAACTAATCACTGGATATTTCAACGCCTCAACTACCTCCATTACATGTGAATCCCTGTTTGAATTCCCACTGTTAAATTTAACAACCTCTGCTATTCCTTCAGCTCTTAGAATTTTCCTTTCTTTTGCGTCAAATTCTATCAAAAATTTCGGCTCGTCATTTATTGCTTTAACTGTGTGAAGTGGATGGCGAATTATATATTGAATGTAAGAATCACCTTTTTCGGATTCTATCACGAGATTTTGAGAAATTAAAAATTGAAAAGAAATTGCCATCAAGATGAGAAGAAATCTAAAAATTTTCATTTTTGGACATCTGTTTTGTTTTTAACGAATTGTTATAACTATCATCGCTGATGCAAGGGCTGTGAAAGTTGTTATGGCAACTCCCATATGAATTTTCTTTAATCTGTTATAATCATCAATAGTTTTACTTTCTCTGACTTGTCTTCCAAGCACTGCTGTTGCAATCATACCAGCGCCGTGTATCCAAGCAAGCGTTTTGTGGAGAGATAAACTCCCTTCGCCTTTTTCCCTTCGCACAAGTGGTGGAGGAGATGTCAGCGCAAGTAAAGCAGTTAAAGTATATGATGCAATTGTGACTCTTACGAGCGAACGATGTTTATTTACCGCAGAATAATCACCATCAAAAACTTTTTTACCATAGTAAGCAGAAATAGCCATCAAGCCAAGCGTTGTAAATCCACCAAGCTGATGAATTGAAAGCATAGCTCTTCGCAATTTCAATTCCTTTTCCCTTGCTTGCGGTGTTAACGGTGCAAGCCCCGTAATTCTAAATAATCCACTTTCACCCCAGAGAGCTTTTTCAAGTATGCTTAATTTGTTTGGAAGCAAACTTATTGAAGTTGTATCTGATTGGGGTTTTAAATCGGAAGAGAAAAGAATTAAAAGGGTAAAGAGAAAAAGCAAAGCTGAACGCATAGCACCTCCGTTTTTGATTTAAAAAACGAATTCAAAATTTTTAACATTCGGAGCAAAGATAATGTTTCTCAAATTATTCCCATCTTATCGCTTCAGATGGAATGATGCTTGCTGCTCTTCTTGCAGGATAGTATGATGCAAGGGAACAAAGAATGATTGCGGAAATACCAACGACAATAAAATCTGTTAAGTGCATTTCAACGGGTAGAGATGGAATGATATAAACTGTTGGATCAAGCGGGAAGATATGATATTTTTCTTGAATATAACAAGCAAGATAGCCAATCGCACTTCCGATGCTTGCGCCGACAATTCCAATTATTACTCCTTCAAACATAAAAATTCTTACTATGTCTGAATTTTTTGCGCCCATTGCTTTTAAAATTCCAATATCTCTTGTCTTTTCAATTACAGACATAGTGAGCGAGCCAAGGATGTTAAATGTAGCAACGAAAATTATCAAACTTAAAATCACATACGCAGTCCATCTTTCAATTTGCATAACCGAGTATAAATCCTTGTGAAGGTCATACCATGTTTTCACTTGAAAATTTTCACCAAGCCGTGTTTGAATTATCTTTTTAACTTTTTCAGATTGATTTATATCATTAAGCCGTATTTCAACTCCGTTAATTTTCCCACGCATATCAAAAAGTTCCTGTGCTGATTTCACGGAGACGAAAGCATAATAGCCATCGTAATCTTTGTTGTTTGATTCAAAAATTCCAGAGACGATAAATTTCTTAACATTTGGCTGAACCAAGCCAAAAATTCCACCGAAACTTGGGCTAACCAAAGTGACGGTATCACCAACAAGAGCATTAACTCTGTCTGCAATCGTAAGCCCCAGAATTATCTTTGGTAGTCCATTATCGCTGTTAAGATCAAAGTTTCCCAAAACTATTTTTTGAGGCAAACCTGAAACAAGTCCTGCTTTTTCAGGATCAATTCCCTTCACATAGACAACACGATTGTTTCTGTCGGAAATTAACATTGCTTTGCTGATGATAAAGGGTGCATATCCTTTGATTTGCGAAATATCTGAAATTGCGTTTTCAATTTTTTTAAAGTCATCCGAACTTAAATTTAATTTTTTCTCAATTCTTATGTGCGGGTCAAATTCAACAAGTATTTTTGTTACAAGCCCATTAAACCCGTTGAAAACAGATAAAACAATTATCAAAGCTGAAACTCCAATCGTTACGCCAATGAGAGATATTAGGCTTATAATTGAAACGAGAGCAATTTTTCTTTTTGAGCGAAGATATCTCCAGGCGATGAAGGTTGTGAAAGGAAGTTTAAACATTGCGGAGAAAATTTTTTATTAAAAAGGGATTTGCCACCAGCTGTGGCAAACCCCGTAAAATTAAATTAATAATTTCCTGCGTAAACAGATAGATTTGTTGTTCTTGGTTTATTCACACTGACCCAAGCTTTTGCATCAGCAACGAGCCGATCTCTTACCTGTTGTGGTGTTGCATTTGGATTTCTTGAAAGATAAAGCGCAGCTGTCCCAGCGACATGCGGTGCTGCCATTGAAGTTCCACTCAAAGTTGCAGTTGAACTTCCAATGTAAGTTGACAAAATCCTTACACCTGGAGCATTTAAATCAAGAAGCGAGCCCCAATTTGAAAAAGTCGCGAATTTGTTGTTTTCGTCATAAGCGCCAACGGTTATTGCTTCTTTCACATGTGCGGGGCTGTAATTTTTTGCATCCGCTCCATCATTTCCAGCTGCTATCGTATAAACCACACCAGCATTAATTGAATTAACCACCGCATAATCAAGCGAATTATAACTTGTTCCAGTTCTTGCACCAAGACTCATATTTGCAACAATTGGAAGATTTGGATTGTTAACTTTTTGCTGTGTTACGAAATCAACACCGGCGATGACATTTGAAAACGAGCCAGAACCATTATCATCCAGAACTTTAACTGCGAAAAGTTCAACGCCAGGGGCAACCCCGACAACATAATTATTGTCATCTTTTGCCCCGACAATTCCAGCAACATGTGTTCCGTGTCCATTTCCATCATCAGCTGTTCCTTTGCCCGTAAAATCAACGCCACCGACAACGTTTAAATCAGGATGATTTAATTGAATTCCAGTGTCAATTATGTAAACCCTGACACCACTCACACTTCCAGTTCCATCACCAGCTCTTGTTGAGCTCAAATCCGCATCAATTCTATTAACTCCCCATGGCAAAGTTTGAGCGAATGCGTAAACGATTCCATCTTCTTCAATGTAAGCTATCCTCGGGTCGGAACGCAAAGCGAAAAGCTTATCTTCGGGGATTTCGGCTGAAAAACCTTTTATCGTGTAGCGATATACATGTTCGGGGTTCAAAGCGTAAGTTGATGCAATTTCACCAACAATTTTATTAACTGCTTCAGCGACTCCTTTTAGATCGCCCTTTGGCAGGATGTTGTCTTTAAGGACAACAATATATTTGCCTTGAATGGTGTTTTCAGTTGGCTTAATGACTGGGGCTAATTCTTTCCCTTGCTGTGTTAAGTTAATTTCTTCCTGACCAGCGGGTTGAGAGCATCCGGAAATTAAAGCAATTAAAAAAGCAAATGATAGAGTAAACAAACTCACTAAATAAAGCCGGCGCATTTTTATCTCCTGTTTTTAATTTTTAAATGAAAAAGCCCGACCTTTTATTTTAAAGGTCGGGCTTGTGGAAAATCAATTATTTAGTCGGCAAAGTGTAGAACACGCCGACTTCAACGCCGAGATAATGGACTGTCTTCACAACAGCTGAATACTTAACAACTGCTCCAACTTTAACATTTGGTGCAGCTTCATAAGCAACAAATCCGCCAGCCCCGCCTGTTAGCTTGGTTGCACTGCTTGGCTTGCTCACAAAAGCAAGACCAAGATCGCCAAGAACTCCAAGTTCAACCTTGTTCTGTGAATATGCAGTGTAGCTCAAACCATATTTCACAGGAACAAATGCGTATTCAGCTGAATTATCTTCCTTTGGAAATGTGACATAACCGACAGAAAGTTGACCTGCAACGCCTTTAACCTTCAAGAAGCTTTCCGGCACATTGTAACGATAATAAACATTTCCACCGTATCCGACCGTTGGTTTATCGCTTCGGAAGCCAAGCGTCAATCCAGCACCCAGTTCCCTTGATACTGCAACGCTACTTAAAAGAATTACTAATGCTAAAAATAAAAAAGTCCCTCTCATTTTATGCCTCCATTTTGTTTTTAAGTTTTTGTTTATTTTTTTACCTCACTACAATTATACAAAATTTGAAAATAAAAGTCAAGTGCTTTGGGTTCAAAGTTTAAGGCGACGATTTATTTCTTGAAAAATCAAGCATTTTTTGGTATATTTGAAGCGAAGAAAATTTTAAAAATTAATTTTTGATGCAAGAAATGACAAAAGCAAGGTCAGTTTTAATTTTAACAGCATTTGCGATAATTTTAATTTATCTTTCCGTAACCGGTTTCCAATGTGCAAGCGCTGAGGTTACGGGGGCAAAGGTCTATATGCAAAGACAGGATTGGGTAAATGCTGAAAAACAGCTTTTAAAAGAAGTTGAAAACAACCCCAAAAATGCAGAAGCGTGGTTTCTCCTCGGATATGTTAGAGGTGAGCAAAAAAATTATACCGGAATGCTTGAAGCTTTCAACAAATCACTTGAAATATCAAATCAATACGAAAGAGACATCAACAATTTCAAACTCAAATACTGGGTTGACAATTTCAACGCCGGTGTGACTTACTTTTCAAGGTATCAAAACAACAGAGATTCAATTCATTACATTGACAAAGCAATTGAATCATTTAAAACTGCAACGTTGATAATTCCTGATAGCGCAGCTGCTTACAAGAATCTTGCCTACAGTTATCTTGTTAAAGAAGATATTAATTCTGCTGTTGAACCACTTAAAAAAGCAGTTGAACTTTCACACGAGAAAGATGTTGATGCGATGAAGATGCTGGGAAAAATTTATTATGATTATGCATCAAGACATACTGTTAAGTTTGAAGACCCGTCAAATAAGCGTGATATTAGAGTTGGAATGACGGCTGATGATGTGAAAAAAACGCTTGGGGAACCAGATGTTATAAAGAAACCGCAACCTCAACCAACAGTTCAACAGAAAGGTAAAAGACCTCCAAAGCCAGCTCCAGTTCAACCCGAAGTTGAGTCATGGATTTATTCCAAATATGGTTTAACGCTTGAAATTGAAAACAATCTTGTTAAGACAATTGAATTTAAAGGTGAAAAATATCAAGAAGGTGGTGTAACGGTTGCGCTTGATTCAACAGAATTTTACGCTGCAAGAGAATGGTATGACAAGGCAATTGACATTTTCAACAAAGTGAGAAACATTCAACCATCTGATGAGGAAACGCTTGCCTTTCTATCAAATGCTTACATAAACGCCGGCAGAAGCGAAGAAGCTCTTGAAGCATTCCGTGCTTCCGTTGAAGCTCAACCCGGAAATAAGTATTTCCATTACAATTATGGAGTCCTTCTTTTGAAAGCTGAACAATTTGAAGATGCGATAAGAGAGTTCAAAGCAGCTGTTGATATTGATCCGAACTATAAAGAGGCACTTTACAATCTTGCTGCTTCGTATGTCAACTGGGGTGTTAAGTTGAAACAGCAAGCAGAGGATCTTGCCTTAAAACAGAATCTTGAAGAACAAGCAAAGTATGAAGCGCTATCAAAAGACAAATTTAGACAGGCGCTTCCGTATCTTGAAAGGTTAACAGAAATTGAACCTAATGATATTTTCATTTGGGAATTGCTCGGTAAAATCTATGCAAATCTTGGGGAGGTTGATAAAGCTGAGGCTGCGTTCAAGAAAGCAGATGAATTGAGAAATAAAAAGTAAAAACATAGTGCGGGCGAGGAATTCGCCCGCTTTTTTGTTAAAAAAATTCCGGGGTTAAAAATGGGATTCTCAACCGATGCAATTCATTTCGGGCAAAAACCTGACAAAGAATCATTTTCAGTTATCCCACCGATTTATCTTGCGACAACATATGCGAGAAAATTTGAAGACAGAGATGCCCCCTTCGTTTATTCACGCACGCAAAATCCAAATAGAAAAATGCTTGAAGAAAATATCGCCAAACTTGAAAATGGCAAATATGGTTTCGCTTTTTCATCTGGAGTCGCAGCTGTAACCGCAGTTATGAAACTTCTTAAACCCGGAGACCATGTTATAACGACGAAAAACATTTACGGTGGAACTTTAAGAGTTTTCAAAGAAATGGAAAAATGGGGGATAAAGTTTTCCTATGTTGATATGACGCAGGTTGAAAATGTTGAGCGTGAGTTAAAACCTGAAACGAAAATGATATTTGCAGAGACACCCTCAAACCCACTTCTTTATCTGACAGATTTGAAAAAATTATCTCAAATTCGTGATTCATTCAACAGGGAAATTTTGATCGCCGTTGACAATACATTTATGACTCCATATTTACAAAGACCGCTTGAACTTGGCTGTGATATAGTTGTGCATAGCAGTACGAAATTTCTCAACGGGCATAGTGATGTCGTCGGTGGAATTGTTGTGACAAACAGAGATGAATTGCAGAAACCGCTCTGGTATATTCAACGTGCCTTTGGAGCTGTCCCGAGTCCTTTTGATTGTTGGCTTCTTTTGAGATCAATTAAAACGCTTGCTGTCAGAATGAATCAGCATTGTTATAACGCAAAAAGAATTGCCATCTTTCTTGCATCGCATCCAAAGGTTAAAAGAGTTTTTTATCCGGGGCTTCCATCTCATCCGCAATATGAACTTGCTCAATCTCAGATGAAAGATTTCGGCGGGGTTGTGACGATTGACCTCGGTTCAAAAGAAAATGTTAGAAAATTTCTTGACAATTTAAAAATCTTCACACTTGCTGAATCTTTGGGCGGGGTTGAAAGTTTAGTTAATCATTCCTGGACGATGAGCCATTCTTCGGTATCAGAAGAAGAGAAAAAAGAACTTGGACTTACGGAAGGAATTTTGAGATTGTCCGTTGGAATTGAAGATGTTGAGGATTTAATTGATGACCTTGAACAAGCACTTGAAAAAATTTAACATTTGAAACCTATCAAGTTTTGAACTCGTCAAATTTTCAAAAAATTTAAGGAGAACCGCAAAATGCGTAAGTTGTATTTTTATTTCTTGCTGTCTCTTTTTATTCTTTCAACTTCGTTTTCGCAACGCCCGAGGTTTTATTACAAATCACCAACCCCGCCCCCTGAACATTTCACAAGAGATAGAACTTACGATCTCATTCACATTAAAATAGAAGTTTCACTTGATGAAAAACAGAAAACCGTTGATGGGAAGGTCACAACTAAATTCGTCCCTTTGCGTCCGAACTTTAACACCTTTGAACTTGACGCAGCGGAGATGAAAATTAAAAATGTTTATTTTGTAAATGGGCAAAAATTGAACTTTAACTTTGACTCGCTCGCACAAAAATTAAAAATTTACCTTGACAAAAATTATTCTCTCAAAGATACTCTTTCCGTCGTCGTTGAATACTTCGTCTCAAATCCACGCAAAGGTTTATATTTTATTCAACCTGACTCCGCTTATCCAGACAAACCCTATCAAATATGGTCGCAGGGACAGCCAGAGGATAATCACTACTGGTTTCCGTGTTATGATTTTCCAAATGATAAAGCAACGAGCGAACTCATCGCAACTGTTAATAAAAATTTTGTCGTAATCTCAAATGGGAAATTAATTTCAGTTAAAGAAGATAGAAAGCGTGGCTTGAAAACTTATCATTGGTTTATGGATAAACCACATTCAACTTATCTTATCTCAATTGTCGCAGGTGAATATGTCAAACTTCAAGATTATTATCTTGATATTCCGCTTGAATATTATGTTTACAAATCAAACGCAAAATATGCGAAACTATCATTTGAGAAGACGCCAGAGATAATGAAATTTTTCTCCGAAAAGATTGGCTACAAATATCCATACAACAAATACGCACAGACAATTGTTGAGGACTTTGTCTATGGTGGAATGGAGAATATAACTGCGACAACTTTGACAAGTTCAACGATTCACGATGAACGAGCGCATCTTGATGTTTCAAGCGATGGACTTGTTGCACACGAGATGGCTCATCAATGGTGGGGCGATCTTTTAACATGCAGAAGTTGGGAACACGCTTGGCTTAATGAAGGATTTGCCACATACTTTACAGCGCTTTATTTTGAACATGCACGAGGCAAAGATGAGTTTCAATTCAATGTTTATAACATGCAAAGGAGCGCAAAATTTGCTGATATGTCGGAGAAAAAACCAACCGTCTGGAATAGATATTTTGATCCAACAGATTTATTCGGTGCGCACATTTACCAGCGTGGTGGTTCAATTTTGAATATGATAAGATTTATTCTCGGTGATGAACTTTTCTGGAAGGCAATGAATTATTACGCTACAAAATATGCGTATCAAAATGTTGAAACAAATGATTTTAAAATTGCAATTGAAGAAGCAACTGGATTTAACTTAAAATGGTTCTTTGATCAATGGCTTTACAAAGCAGGTTATCCTGTTTTTGATGTAAGATATGATTATGACGATGCGAAAAAAGTTGTCAAACTTTTCGTTGAACAAATTCAACCGTCTGATTCATTAACACCAGAAGTTTTCAAAACCCCTGTTGATGTTGAAATAACCACAGGATCAGGTAGCAAGACATACAGAATTTTCATTGATAGAAGGAAACAGGAATTTGAATTCGCAGTTGATGATAAACCCGTAATGGTAATTTTTGACAAAGGCAACTGGATTTTAAAAGATTTATATTTTGAAAAGTCAAAAGAGGAGTTGATTTATCAAGCGAAAAACGCAAGTGAAATGATTGACAGATTTTGGGCTGTTCAAGAACTTGGCAAAATTATGAATGAAAAAGATGTCGTTGATGTGATGAAGCAAGTTGCAACATCAAACGAGTTTTATGCGATAAGGCAGGAAGCGATTAACAATTTAGGAAAATTAAAAGATGAAAACACAGCAAGATTTTTGATTGAGATTTACAAAAGAGAAAATGATTCACGAGTAAGAAGAAGCATTGTTGAAGCGTTGAAAGAGTTTAAATTTGATTTTGTTGCGGATTTTCTTTCCAATGTTATACAAACTGAAAAAAGTTATTATGTTATCGCTTCTGCTGTTAATTCGCTTGCTTTGATTGATTCATCAAACAAAATGAATGTTTTGAAAAAGGCACTTGAGATTGATTCACATCAAGAGGTTGTGAGAACGACTGCATTGAGAAGGTTCAGTGATTTTAAAAATACGAAGTTTGAAAAGGAAGCAATTGAAATTTTGAAAAAATACTCGTTGCGTGGGAATAATCCATCAATTCGCATGACAGCAATTTCAACGCTTTCACTCTTTGCGAATAACGACCCGAGCATAAAAGATTTTATTTTTGGAATGGTTAACACACCTGAATTTTTTGTGAGAATGGTAATTTACAATGTCCTTGGAAATATCGGTGATAAAGATGTTTTGAATTATTTGAAATCAGCGGAGAAAAAAGAGGTTGATGGACGAATGCTTCAAGCGATATGGGATGCAATTTCAAGATTGGAAAGTAAACTCGGCGAGTAAAGAAATTGGGTTGGATTTTTCAATAGGGCGTTATAATAGCGAGGGAGTGCCCAAGTTTTCAGGGCACTCCCTTTTTTTTTATTTACGCAAGAAATTTATAAGCTTTCGTTTTATTCTTTCCATTATTCGCCTCACTGTTCTTTCGCTTATATTAAATTCATGAGCTATCTCGTCATTTTTATATCCATCTAATTTCCTGCGCAAAATTTCCTTTTTCATTTTCTCTTAATTGAGCAAGTTCAAATAAATTCTCTACCTCAATTTGTTCAAAGTTTCGGTCAACGATAGATATCCAACTTGCGGGAATACCATCCCCGTAATCTAAGTCGTTATCGTCATCAATTAAATCAATCAATCGGATTATAACTTTACGCCTGTTTAAATAGTTTGACAATCTATTCTTCAAAGCAATGATAATGTATCTTTCAATTGATTCAATGCTTGGAAAGGTTCTGTTATCTTTTTGCTCCAATAAATTCAACAAGATATCGTGAAGCAGGTCTTTAATAACTTCAGTAGAGACATTGCGGTAAGCTGAACAAATTTTTGCGATCAAATGATCGTATCTTTTTTGTAAATGAATGTTAAAGTATTCATTTAAAGTTAATTGCATAATCTTTCCCCCTTATTTTTGATTTTGTTTAAGAAGATATGGTGAAAATGGATGGGATTTGTTTTTAATGGATTTTGAAACTGAAGGAAGGTTAAATTCAAAATTTTTGATTTATAACCCTCTTTGTTTTTAATGCACACAAATATAATAAACAAATTTGACAAAGTCAAATTTTGAGCATAAATTAAGCACGGGGAAACGAAGGATCTTTTTTGGAAGCTAGCGGTTGCAGTAAAACTCGGTGTCCGTTTTTTGTGATTTAAATTGTTTTATAATTGGAGGGAAAAATAAAAGGGAGCTCGGGTGATGCAAGAAATTACCTGCTAAATTCTTTAGTATTAGTGGAGGGAGGAAATGAAAGGTGGCGTAAATTTTATTGTTTTTCAAAACAAAAACAAAAAGAGGTTAAAAATTAGCAATGAGGAGAAGAAGAAATCCTCTATATGATTCTCATCCAATTGCAGGGGCAAGCTTAATCAAGCAGGTTAATTATGATGTGTGGAATATGGTAAGGTCTTATATACTTAAAGTTTGGAGCAAGGAGATAGATGATAATGTTATTTTTGTTGAAAAAGTTTTCAGTTATGTTGAACCGCTGGGGATACTTGGTGGAGTTTCGCTTGCTGGTTATGATGTCTTTAATAATGTTATAGCTGAAAGCAAAGGTTTATTTGCGATTGCTAATTATGATGGTGAAGGTTATATTGTTTCGTGCGTTGTGAGCGATAACGGATTTTCATCAAAGAACTACTTTATTGCGGTTGCTGCTGAAGGTGAGGGGATTAAAGTTCAGGTTTTTTTAGATGAATTGATAAAGATGTCGGTTAAAAGTTCTGGATATAAGGGAAAGATATTAAAGATATTTTATGATGAGGTGAGCGATGGGGTTAAGATAAAACCGGTTGAGCGGACAAATATAACGCTTGATGATATTTTCATAGGTGATGATATAAAGGCGGACATAAAAGATTTCATAGATGCTGTTGTCAATTTAAGTTGTGACGGAATGAGGTATCTTTTCGTGGGGGAACCCGGGACGGGGAAAACGGACACGATGAAAGCGATAATAAATCATTGTCAGACGGGAAACAGTCAAATAACGGTAATAATTTCTGATGCAGGATGCGGGGTTGGACCGGGAGCGATATTTGAATTTGCAAGCATTTTCAGTCCTGTTCTTGTGTGTATTGATGATATTGATTTAATGGTTGGAACAAGGGAAAAAGGGATGGGTCACAGGGGGCTTTCAAATATGCTTCAAATTCTTGATGGTTTTGTTGATATTCCGGGAGTTTTTCTTATAGCATCAACCAATGACAGAGAGCTCGTTGATGAGGCAGTAAGAAGACCCGGAAGATTTGATCAGATAGTTGAGTTTGGAGCGCTTGAGCCGAGGTTTTATCCAGAGATAGTTTACAGAGAAACACAAGATCAAAGGTTTGCTGATGTTTTCAGAGATGATGAGGTTGTGGAAGTTCTTTCAAATTTTGGTGCGACTGGTGCATTTATGGTAAATCTTGTAAAGTATTTGAAGAGGTCAAGGTTTGAAGAAAAAAGATATGAGCCGGAATTTGTGATTGAAGTTATTAACAGGTTGAGGTCATCGTTTGATATTTTGCCTGCGAAGTTTGGTTTTTAATTCTATGTTTTGCCCCCTTTGCGGGGGCAGGATTGAGTTTTGTAATATGGAGTTTTAAACTAAACAAAAAGGAGTATATATGCCTTTAAACTTTAACACAGTAACGGTTGAGTTAATCAATGTGATATTAAAGCACTTGCAAGCCGTCACTTGCTCTGGCTCAAGAATAGATTGGGGTAATTTCAAAGTATTTTTATAAAATCATAACAAAAGTGGAGGATAGCCCATGGATTTGAAAGAAAGAGTAAATAAAATGTTGGAGGATGAAGAAACAAAACAATTGTGGGAGGAAATTTATTTGGCGTTTGAAGATGGTGGAATTAATGGAATTGAAAAATTGCTAATCAGAAAAGTTGAAGAAATTAAAAATGAGTTTGAAGAGATTAAATCCGAAATTGACAAAAAAATAAAGGGGAAGTAAAGTTATGGGATTAAAGTTAAAAAGTGCTATCATCTCTGGTTTCAGGGGGTTTAATCCCGAAGTTAAAATTGATTTCAATGCGCCAGTCGTCGTTTTATATGGTGAAAATGCAACTGGAAAAAGTAGTACTTTGAACGCTATTGAGTGGTGTTTGTTTGGAAGCAGCGAAGTAGTTGGGGAGAAAAATACAGGGATAAGGGAAAGGATAGATTGGGAGATAATAAACAGAAATGCGGAAAAATGTTATGTTGAGGTTGAACTTGAAAAAGATGGACAGGTTTACAATATAAGGCGAGAAAAATCTAATGGACGGGATAATATCTATATTAGGTTTTCTGACGGCGGAAAAATTGAAGGTAAAAAGGCACAGGAGGAGATTAACAAGTTGATAGGAAATTTTTCTTTTCGTGATTTTATGACTTGCATTTACCAACATCAGGAAGTTATAAGATATATTTTAACGGAAGAGCCGAGAAAAAGAGATGAAGCGCTTGACAGGTTATTTGGATTTTCTGATTATAGAAACATATCTGAAGCGATAAAGAAATTTAGCCCTAAAGGTGACGAACTTGAGAAAAAAATAGATGAGATAAAAAGTTGGATAAACAGTAGGATTGATGCTTTAAATGAAATAATTAAGCGACGAAAAGAAGAGTTATCAAAGAAAGGTTTAAGTCGGGTTGATGAAAAAGAGCGTATCAGCATAGCCAAACAAATAAAAAAGTTAATTGAAGATTTTTGTTCAGAAATTGGTGCAGATTTGTCGGAGAAGTTTAGTAAAATTGATTTAGAACAGAAAGAGTTTGTTGATGTTGCGGAGGAAGAGATAAGAAGATTAAGAAAACTTATTCCAGAAGAGAGAAAATTAAATGAATTAGTTAGAAGGAAGACAAAGATAAACCATTATATTGATGAATATGATGACCTAAATAAAAAGCGTTCGGAAGTAAAGAGGAAAATTGATAAGTTTGTTAGGGAAAATGGCGATGATAAAAAGATAAAAGAAAAAGTTAAACAAATAGAGCAAACGATAGAGGCGCTTGAAGATCAAAAAGAAGTTATGAATCTTTATGCTCTTATAATTGAGAAAGTGATGTTATATCTTGAAAGTGTTGAAGATAAAGATATATGTCCTGTTTGTGGGACGAGGAAAAAAGGTTTGCTGATACAATTGAAAAAGCAATGGGAAAAAGAACATAAAGAGAAATTTGAAAAGATAAATAAAGAAATTGACAGTTTAAAGAAAGAGTTGAAAGATAAGGAAAGATTATTAAAGGATTATGAAAGGCTAATTGATGATTGGAAAAGGGCAGATGAAGGGTTTAGAAAATATGTCAACAAAATCAGAGTTGATGAAAAAATTAGTGAGAGAGAAGATGTTAGAAGGAAGTTGGAAAAAATTTTATCAGAGCTTGAAAGTGAGATTGAACGGTTAAAAAAGAGTACGAGTGAGAAGACAGCGAGAATAGAAGAGATTGAAGAAAAAATTAAGCTTTGTAAAGATATTGATGAGATTTTAAAAGACATTGCTTTGAGGGAGAAAATAAGAGATATTGTGAGAACGCAGGAGTGGAAAAAGCTGAAGGAATTGTCGGATGATTTCAAGAAATTTGTTGACGATGTTGAAAGAATAAGGGACGCAATTTTGCGTGCAACGAAGGATGGAGTTGATGAAATAATCTCCAATGCTGGTGAAAAAATTTCGGAATTTTTTGGTGAAATCACTTCACATCCAAAGATAAAAAAGATAAAGATAAAAGTTGAGCAAAATTTAAGAAGTGGGGGTAATCAGTATAAGTTTTATGATGAAAACGATGAAAATTTACTTCCAGTTTTGAGTCAAGGTAATTTCAATTCCCTTGCTATTTCAATTTTTCTTGCGATGTCAGGAATGACGGGACAAAAAATGCCTTTTGATTTTATAATGCTTGATGATCCATCGCAAAGTCTTGGGTTTCAAGAAAAAGTTGGACTTATTAAGATACTTGACATTATTGCTAAAGAAAAAGATATCATAATTGCAACGATGGATTCTGAACTTCTGGATGAAATAAAGAAAATGTCAAGTGAGAAGAAAATATATAAATTTTACAAATGGACACCTGAAAAAGGTCCTGAAATAAATGAGGAGATTGTATCGTGAAGGGTGAAAGTTCTTTTGAAAAATTAAAAGAGATACTTGATAAATTTGGTAGCAAAGAAACAGGTCAAATATGTCAGAATCTTCTTGCTCTATGTTTTGTTGATATCGGCGTTTTGCCAAGTTGCATTGATGTAAGAAATCACGAAGGAATAGATATAATCATTGACGATCAAAATTTTGGAAAAATAGCAATTGAAGTTAAAACAACTTCTGGATCAATTATAAATCTTGGAAATAAAGATTATGAGGGTCTGGACAAATACAGAAAAAATGGATATATTGCTGTTTTTGCGATTTTAAAAATTGATCGTTATGGTGAGTGGATATTTTATGAGCCGTGGAGGAAAGTGAAAAGTTTAAGCGTTGGGCAGATTTACAATAGCGGAAAATTTAAATTTGCTGAAATGTTGAACGATAGCTTTGAGAAATTGCTTAACGATTTATTTGACGATATAATGAACTTTGGATGTAAATTTCTTGATAAGAAATTAAAAGAGATGGGGCTAAAATATTCTGGGTAATAAACAAAAACAAAATATGGAAGGCGAAAAAATGAGCTGTCCGGGAACATTTAGGGGAAGAAGATGCGCTACAACGCTTTTTCAATGCTCTAAATGTGGTCATGTTGGTTGTTCAAGGGAGGGATGCACGAATCAACTGTTTCGTGCGGGTCGGTGTTTAAGATGTGGAAGAACTGGAACAAAGAAATTATTCAGGTGATATTTGTATCTTAACAAATACCTCTCCCCCATTTGTGGGGAGAGGTTTTTTCAAACACTTTCGCAAAAGGGGTTAAATTCGGGGGAATAAAAATCTACTCTTTTACAAATTTATTTTTGCTTTCTTTAATTTTGCAACTCGTAGAATAAAAAAGAATCTCGGCTGAGTTAAAATTGCTCTGATAGAGTTTTGAGCGGGATGTAAAAATTTTTGTTGAATTAAGCGACATTTTGAGGAAAAATGACGGAAAATTGACGATTTAAGGCGATCTTTTATGATTGATTTACAATTAAATTAATTTGGCAAGGTTTTTGAAATACTATAGTTCAAACCAAAAATTCAGAGGAATTATCCAATGCCTGTGTCAAATTTAATTCAAATTGATATTTTATTCAGGATACTGGATGCGATAGAAGATGGGGTTATTTTTATTGACCGTGATGGAAGGATTCTTTATATGAATAAGGCTGCTGAGCTTTACAGAGGGATAAAGAACGAGGAAAGGTTGGGAACATCAGTTCTTCAGTGTCATCCAGGGGCGGTTCATGAGAAGGTGCGTGAAGTTCTTGAGAATTTTAAAAATGGAGTTTGTGAGAGAAGGCATAAAATTATTTACGCAAACGGAAAGTATTATGAGAATCTTTACAATGTCGTGAGAAGTGAGAATGGTGAATATCTGGGCATAGTTCTTGAAACAAGAGATATTACTGATAAGTTTTTACTTGAAAGAAAGTTAAAACAATTAAATGAAGAGCTGGAGAGAAAAGTTCAAGAAAGAACCGAAGAGATAAAAAAAGCATACGAGCAATTGCATAAGGCGCAGGAGTTTTTGATCCAAGCGGAAAAAATGACTTCAATTGGCAGGTTTGTTTCTGGTTTGGCTCATGAGATATATAATCCACTTGATGGGATACAGAATTGCATCAGAGCTGTGTTATCGGATTTGGATGATAAACAGCAGGTGCGTGAGTATTTAAATTTGGCGCTTGAGGGTTTATTCAAAATTGAATTGCTTGTCAGGAGGTTACTTGATTATGCAAGACCACACATGTTTGAGAAGGAAGAGGTTAATGTAAATGATATAATAGATGAGGCACTTTCTATAACGCAGTTCAGAATAAAAGACATGAATATAGAGGTTATAAAGAATTTAAGCGATGAAGATTTAATAGTTGTTGGTGATGGGCATTATCTTGAACAGGTTTTTACGAACATAATTTTGAATGCTATTGATGCAATGGAAGAGGGTGGAAAATTAGAAATAACATCCGCTGGTTCAGAGGAATGGATAGAAGTTAGCATAAAAGATAATGGTTGTGGTATTCCTGAGGAAATAATGTCAAAGATATTTGAGCCGTTTTTCACGACGAAGAGATCTGGAACGGGGCTTGGTTTATATTTAAGTTATAATGTTGTTGCTTCGCTTGGTGGGAGAATAGAGGTAAAGAGCAAGGTCGGAGAGGGAAGTGAATTCAAAGTCATATTGCCGAGAAAAATTGGGATTGAGGGTATGTATTATTCCAAGAAAGAAGTCAACGATTATGAAGGTTATAATAATTGAGGATGAGAAAATCAAAAGAATAACTCTCAGGGATGCATTAAGAAAAGAAGGTTATGATGTTGCAGATTTTGAGTCGCCGATTTTTGCATTGAATTACATAAAACAGTTCGGGGCAGATGTCGTAGTAACTGATATAAAATTGCCTGAGATGGACGGGATAGAAGTTTTAAAGTTATTAAAGCAGGTTGATCCAGAGATAGTGGTTATAATGATGACAGCTTACGGCACGATAGAAAATGCAGTTGAAGCTATGAAGTTGGGTGCGTATGATTATATTACCAAGCCATTTTCATCGGAGAAACTAATAATGATATTGAAGAAGGTTGAGGCGTATAAAAAAGTTGTAAATGAGAACAAAGAATTGAGAAGAAGGTTAGAGGAAAGATATTCATTTGCGAACATAATCGGAAGGTCAAAGTTAATGTTAGAAGTATATTCGCAGATAGAAATTGTCGCACAAACTGATGCGACTGTATTAATAATTGGTGAAAGTGGGACTGGTAAAGATTTGGTTGCGAATGCAATTCATCAATTAAGTTCAAGAAAGGACAAACCATTTGTAAAATTAAGTTGTGCTGCTTTGCCTGAATCATTGCTTGAAAGTGAGCTTTTCGGGCATGAGAAGGGAGCATTCACAGGGGCAATCAAAGAGAGAAAGGGACGGTTTGAGTGCGCAAACGGAGGGACTTTGTTTTTGGATGATGTTGATGATATACCGTTGGGTCTTCAGGTTAAGTTGTTGAATGTGATTCAGGAGAAAAAGTTTGAGAGGGTTGGGGGTAATGAGCCGATAAAGGTGGATGTGAGGTTGATTTGCGCAAGCAAGGTTGATTTATGGGAGCTTGTAAAGCAGGGGCGTTTCAGAGATGATTTGTATTACAGGATAAGTGTTATACCCATAAAGTTGCCCCCTTTGAGGGAAAGGAAAGAGGACATACCTTTGCTAATTGAACATTTTCTGAAAAAATACGGGGGTGAAGGTTTGGAGATTACATCCGAGGCGATGGAAACATTGATTGATTACAGCTGGCCTGGGAATGTAAGACAACTTGAGAATGTGATTCAAAGAATCATAATTTTATCTAAAGGTAGCAAAGTAACAAAGGAAATGTTGCCTTCCGAGATACTGACTGAGCATGGGGGAAAAGATATATATAGTTTCTGGGGAAAGGAAAGAATTGATCTTGAAAATTTATTAAGTGAAGTGGAGAGGCAGGCGCTGAGGTGGGCATTAGAAAAATCTATGGGCAATCAAACTAAAGCAGCTAAAATTTTGGGGATAAAGCGAACCACATTGCGGGAAAAGTTGAAAAAATACGGTTTAATTAAATTTAAAGGTGACGAAAATTTGACAGAAGACAAAAAGTTGTCATCTCTAAACTAAAATTTTTCTCACATATTTGGCATTCTGGGGGAAATTATACGGGGTTGTAAAAGTTTCCTTGGCTGGCATAGAGTTTGAATTTAATTCAGAATGATGGCTAAAAATAAAAAACAAAAAAGGTTTGCAAAAATGAACCTTAGAAGAATGCTTTTAATCGTTTCAGTGGTGTTGATGGGGTTGGGAGTTGTTTACTCTCAAATTAAAATTGCTGATAACTTGACATTAAAACTAAGCGGGACATTTAACACCTGGTTTCAGTATCAGCAAGATTTTTGGTTTGGGCGGGGGACATATAATGATGCCTATATTGTTCAAATGTTAAGGTTCAGACCTGAAATTTCTTATAAGGATAATGTTAAGATAATAACAAGATTTGATATGGCGCAGGGTTGGTGGGGTGTTGATAATGAACCACCAACCGGGAAAATAGTAAGCGTAAGAAGTGCAAGTTTGATGTATAATGGGAAAGATGTTCATTATTTGTTTCATGTTGATCAGGCATATGTGTGGTTTAAAATTCCTGCATTAAAGACATCGTTTTCAGTTGGGAGGATGCAATGGTTGGTTGGGAACAGGATTTTGATTGATAATAATTATGATGGTGTACAGGCAGATATAAGCATAGGTAATGATGTGTTAAAGCTTGGATGGGCGAAAGTTAATGAAGGGGTTGATGCGTTAAGTGATGCAGACAGCATCGCTTCTGATTTCAGAGGAAGTTGGGACGCAAGGGATGCGGACTTGTATCTTGCTAATTATTCAACAAGTTTAAAGTTTGCAAGCACAAAACTTGATATTTACGCTTTTTATTACATTGACAGGTCAATTAGAGATGGAAATGCTTATATTCCGAATTTATTGGATTATAAGAAGGTGAGGTTTTCTCCTCAAATAACAAATCTTGCAGGTTTTGGTATCTCAGGAAGTTCAAAACTTAGCAAATTCTCATTTATGTATGAAGTAAATTATTTGCGTGGAAAGGATAAAATTAATAACACAAGTTATGGTACAACCTTAGATGTAGACATAAACAATGGTGACCTTGATGGTGGAAACATTTACTTGAAGGGTGAGTATGCAATGAGTGATAAAATTAAGCCAGGTTTTGTCATAGGTGTTGGTTCTGGGGATGGTGATGGACCTTGGGGAGGAAAGGGAAATGTTACAAAGTTAAGAACCGCTGGGTTCTTTTTCATAACAGAGATCTGGGAAGACTCAATAATGCCGGATGAAGAGGGTATAACACCTCAAGGGCTTGGAGCTCCTAATGTGAGAGGATATAGTGAACTTGAAAATACGATAATAGGTCAGGTTAATTTAACATATAATCCGTTGCCGAATTTGAGTTTATTTGGTTCATTCTCATACATAAGAGCAAACAAGCCAATTTATGCTTGGGATGCAAATGGTCCAAAGCCAAATCTTTCAGCGAAGGATTTAGGTTGGGAAATTGATTTTAAAGGTGATTATAAGCTTCACGATGGGAAGGTTATTTTAACATTAAGAGGAGGTTATTTCAAACCTGGTAAAGCAGCGGGATACTTGATTAATGGGACAGATGAGTATAAGAAAGCTGCATGGGAATTAAAAGGAGAGGTTTGGTTTAATTTCTAAATTTTAAAGTTAAGCCCCCGGCAATTTGCCGGGGGTTAATGAAAAATAAAGACAGGGAAGAGAAATATGAGGAAAATTTTAAATTTGCTCTTTATGCTTTGTGTAATCGGGCTGTTTATTTTGAGTTTTTCAAATCAAGAAATCAGGTCACATTCAAATGGTGCACCTTCGCTGGAGTGTGATGAGTGTCATTCTGGGGCAGAGAATGAAGAGGTAAAAATTTTGCTCAGTGGATTGCCAAACAATTATATACCAAATAAGCGATATGAGATTAAGTTAAAAATTGAGAGTGGACTTATCAGCGAGGGTGAATATCAAGGTGGATTTGGATTAACTGTTTCTGGTGGGAAAGTCGTGGTTATTGATAGGAAGAATACGCAAGTTTCGGAAGGTTATCTAACGCATACGGTAGATGGTTCCAGGTTAAGGGAGTGGAAGTTTGGCTGGATAGCGCCTGCTTCAGGTGAAGTTGAGTTTTCAATTATGGGTGTTGCAGCAAATGGTGATTATTCTCCGAGTGGGGATGCTATAGGAGTTGAGACGGTGAAAATCAAGCCAATTGAAAAAAGAGGAAAAAATAAAGGAGGGAAAGTAATATGAGGATAACAAGAAGAGATTTTTTAAAGTTAAGTGCAATAAGCACAGCTGCAATAGCAGCGGAGATTTACTTGCCTGACAAATTATTTACACAAGCAAAGAATGTAAAAACGATTCCGGTTGGACCGTGCAGATATTGTGCTATTGGGTGTACAACTTTAGCAGAGTGTGAAGTTGATGATAAGGGTAAGGTTATCAAAGTTCTTGCAATAAAAGGTGATAAAAATAGCAGTGTTAATCGTGGGGTTTTGTGCACAAAGGCGTTCTATTTGCACAAGGCGCTTGAGTATCCCAACAGACCTATAAATCCGATGATAAGAAAAGAGTGGATAAATCCGAACACAGGGAAGCCGGATTTAATGAATTCACCGCGAGTGTTGCAGGGTAAGACGACCAAAGACGCTGAGGGTTTAAGACCTTCAGATGTAGATTTGAAGGAAAATTTCGTTGAGATAAGCTGGGAAGATGCGATAGAATTTGTTGCAAGCGCCGTTGAAAAAGCAGTTAAAGAACACGGCAAATTTAGCGTTGCTTATTACGGAAGTGGTCAACTTGGAACAGAAGAAACACATGTGATGAACAAGACGCTTAAAGGTGGAGGGATGTTGGCAAATAATTCTATTGAAGGACAGCCAAGAACATGTATGGCAAGTGCTGTGGTTGGTTATCTTTATGCCTTTGGCAAGGATGAACCGTATGGAAGTTTGGATGATATAGATGTGCCCGATCCAGATTATAAGAAACATGCGGATACATTTTTTATCATTGGTGGAAATATAGCCGAAGCTCATCCAATCATATTTAATCGGATCGCTGCGTTAAAGAGCAGAGAACCGGAGAAGATAAAAGTAATTTTAGCAGATCCGAGGAAAACAAGATCTGGAGTTGTTGCTGATCTTTGGTTGCCGGTTGCAAGTGGGCGTGATGTGGCTTTGATAAACAGTATGGCTTATGTTATAGCATTTGAATTGGATGGTGCTAAGTATGATATTGAAAAAGGAGAGGTAAGTGCAAATTGGAAATACCTTGACAGAAAATTTATTTACAGGCATGTTAGCTTTGGCATCCATGAGGATGTTAAGAAGCTTTGGATAAAGACAGAATATGGTGGAACCAGGGGCAGTGTTTGGGATTTATCTTATACAAATACACCGAGGTCAGTATATCCAGATCCAAAGAAGAAATATAATTCAGAAAGCGAGATAGAAAAAGACCTTTGGAAAGGATTTGCGATATTTTTGAGATTTTTAGAGGATTACAAACCGGAGAAGGTTGCGGAGGCGATTTTTGAAGGTGAAACTCCATTGATATATGATAGAGTTAGCAAGACATGGAAAAAAATAAGCGGGGCTGAGGCGATAAGAATAGCTGCCAAGTGGTTTGCTGATGGTTATGTTGTTACTTGCTGGACTATGGGTATAAATCAGAAACTGCAAGGGAGCTGGGCAAACGCATCACTTCATATGTTGCATTTGATAACGGGCAAAGTATGTAAGCCAGGTCGTCAATCTTTTAGTTTCACAGGTCAACCAAACGCTTGTGGTGGAATTCGCGCTCCGGGTGCTTTGTGTCATGCTTTGCCTTATGGTCGTCTGGTTGCAAATCCAATTCATAGAAGTGCAGTTGAAACAATATGGAGAAATCGCTTAAAAGAGTATTTGAAAAAGAAAGGATATTCAGATGATAAGATTGAAGAGGAGGCGAAAAAGATATCAATCCATCCGATCCCAGGACCTCACACTGTTGAAATGTTCAGGAGATACGGAGCAGGACAGATAAAGGTGATGTTTATTTCAACTGTTAACCCTGGACAGAGTTTGCCATACGCCTATCCATATAGGTTAGCCTGTGCTGGAGCAAATAAGGGCGAACCATGGCCGATAACTGTTGTGCTTGAAGCATTTCCAACTTCTTCTACACTTGTTGCAGATATAGTTTTGCCAGCCTCAAGTTGGTATGAGAAAGAGTTTATTTTTGGGAATCTTGAAAGAAGATATCAGCTTGTTAAACAAGTTATAAGATCAAAAGGGCAAGCAATCCCTGATTCGGTGATATTCGCTATGATTATGAGAAAACTTGAAGAAAAAGGGATTGTGCCAAAAGGACATATTTCTCAATTCTGGCCTGTTGATTATGATGAAAAAGAATGGCTGAGAAGAACTGTGGCTGAGGCTAAAGAACCAGAGTGGATAAGGAAATTTACAGCAAATATATGGGATGAATTGAGAGAACTTTCAAAGGGGACTGGCTACGATTTTTCAGGTATGAAGAAGGAGATGTTAATTGAAAGAAACTGGGGTTATAGGATACCTCTGCCGACGGAATTTCACGGTGATAATGATATTAAGCAAAGATATATAAAATATGAATCAAGAATTCAATATGCATATCCGTATGATCCGATAGTTGATTTGAGGACGAAGACATATCTTGGTAATCTTGCGAAATTTAATCCTGTGTATGCAAAGTGGATAGAGAATAATCTTGAAGAGGAGAAGAAAGATTATGAATATCACAAAGCGAATAATGTGCCAGAGGGTTGGTATGTTAGTTTTTACCACTCAAATGCTTTCATTCATGGAATGGTTGATGATCCAAGTGATCCAAATAAGAAGATATTTGTTATTGACGGCAGAGCAATAGCTTGGGCAAATCCGTGGTGGGCTTGCAAGTGGGATGGGAAGAATTTTGTTAAGTATAAAACAGTTGAAATAATTGAGCGTAAGTTCAACACGAAGAAGGTTGAAGTCAATTCTGCTGCACCTTATGATGAAGTTGCAAAATACACAGTTAATGTAGTTGGAGATCCGGATAAAGATTTAGTAGCGCTTAAATTAATAGCTTTGAGTCCGGGTGAATTCCCCGGCTTGAAGTGTGCATACAAGAAGGGTGATGGAAGTGAATTAGTTATATATGACACGACAGAATATAAGTATGGAGCTACCACCGGTAGGGTTCTTGAACATTGGCATTCTGGAAGTATGACAGGCAGAGTTGCAGAGTTAGAAAGAGCGATTCCAAGTGCATATGTTGAAATTAATTCAGAGTTAGCAAAAGAGTTGGGCATCAAAGACGGGGATTATGTTATAGTTGAGACATTGCGAGGGAAGATTGAATTAAAAGCAAAAGTTCTTGATGTTATGAAGGCAACCGGTGGACCAAGAAAAGATTTCTTATTCATACCTTGGTTTGATGAAAAGAAATTGATAAATATGATAATGCCTGATAGATTTGATCCGTTTAGTTTTCAACCAGATTACAAGATTTTTGCCGTTAAAGTTTATAAAGGGACATTAAAGATTAAACAGGCAGTCCCTAATAAACCTGTCAAAATTTGATGCGACGAAGGAATTTTCTAAAAATTGTATTCTACTCGCTTGGTTTAATTGCGTTCTCTGGCATAGGTCTAAGTTTCAGGGCTGGGAGGGGAAAAAACACAGTTCTTCCCAGCCCTCTTGGCGAATTTACAGAGGATGGTTTGATACATCCGCCAGGCGCTGTTGATGATTTTGTTTCAAAATGTATAAGTTGCGGTGTTTGCGGTGATGTTTGCCGGCAACTTGGTTATAGCGCTATAAGATTTACAGGGTTAAAAAATTCACAAAGTTCGGGTGTCCCAATTGTTGATGATATGAGAGATCACCCGTGCACACTTTGTATGGAATGTACAAAGGTTTGTCCAACAGGTGCGTTGATTGAGGTTCCAAAGGAAAAAGTGAGAATGGGAATTGCTTTGATAGATTTTTCACTTTGCCTTGGTTGGAATGGGGATGTATGCCTATCGTGCAGTAAAGCTTGTCCGCTGGGAATGAAAGTATTTGAGTTTTATAACAGCGAGTGGGGAAACCAGCCGTATATAAACGAAAACTGCACTGGTTGCGGATATTGTGTTAAGTTTTGTCCAGTCGGTGGCTCGGCTATAAGAGTTTTTGACTTAAATTCTTACAAACGATTGAAAGATAGATACATTCAATGGTTTAAATCAATTTTAACTATGAGTGATGATGAAAGATATGATCTTGTCTACACGCAAAATTTACCCAAAATACTTGAAAGAGGAAAAGAATTTGAAAGGGAATATCAATAAGATTTTCAAGTTCAGGCACGTTGTCATGTTTTCCATATTTGCGGTATTTATGTTACAATTTTTGGGTGTGAAGATACTCGTGGGTAGTTTAACTGGCTCTGTTTTGTTGTATAAAATCAGTTTGATTGACCTGTATGCTTTTTTTGAGGTGATATTAGCATCAAAAAAATTAACGATGGTTTTAGTATTATCCGTTTTGCCAGTTGTTGTGATTTACCTTATTTTTGGCAGAGCATTTTGTGGCTGGGTATGTCCTTTTGATTTTTTGTTCAAACTCGTTGATAAGCTTAAAAATGGATATGCAAGGTTGAAATGGAAAGGAAATGGAAGTTATGTAAAAAAGCAAAATTTAATCAGCTGGGCATTCATAATTTCAATGTTACTGTTATCTTTGGCACTTGGCATCCCCGTTTTTTCAAGATATATATCTCAAAATACGAATTTATTCAGATTCATCGGCGAATTGATTAATGTTATGAAAGGATTACCGGTTAATTTCGGTGTAATGATTTTTTCTGCGTCTTTGATTTTACTGCTTTTGGTTTTTGAATTTTTCTTTCCAAGGCAATGGTGTAGGAATTTTTGTCCCGTCGGGAGAGCATATGGATTGTTAAACAAAGTAAGTTTAATAAGGCTAAGTTTTGAAAATATGGATTTATGCAAAGAATGCTTTGTTTGCGATTTAAAATGCTATATGGGCGTTCCATTAAAAGAGTTTATTGAATCAAGAAAGAAAGGTGAAGCAGGGTTATCAGGTAAATTTATAAACTGCATTTATTGTGGTGAGTGTATTTTGAGCTGTCAGAAGGTTCAATCAGGTGGAGGCAATATAAGAGTTAAATTTTTTAATGCAAAAAAATAAACAAGGGTTAAAGCGATGATCATAGCAAGCGGACATATTGAGTTAAACACGGAAGACGATATGAACAGGGTGTTGGAAGAGTTGAAAAGAAGAAATGTTGAAGTTCCATTTTACAGTTCTGGTAAGATTCTTTATGTTGTGGAAGGCGAGAGCGAAAGACAGGTGAAGATCGTGATTGAGAAGCTCAGGGAGATAGAAGGCGTAAGAGAGGTATTTTTAAGTTATTATAGCCTTGATGGTGCGGATAAAGGGGAAGATTTTGAAATTTAAAACTCATAAGGAGGTTATATAAAAATGGAAAAAGAGACAAGAAGAGAATTTCTTGAAAAAATTTTTGTGAGAGTAGCCGGGTTAAGTGCGCTGGCTCTTACTTTGTTGAATATAGCGAAATACATTTATCCGAAAATTTCACCGCCGAAATTGAGGAAAGTACTGATCGCAAAGGAGGGTGAGATCGCTCCCGGAGAAGCAAAGGAGATAAACTTTGGCGGTGAATTGCTGTTTTTGGTAAATCTGGGGAAAGAATATAAGGTGTTTTCGGGGACATGCACGCACCTTGGATGTAAAGTCAGATGGGAAGGACATAAGCAAAGATTTTTCTGCCCGTGCCACAAGGGGATATTTAGTAGTGATGGTAAAGTTATTTCAGGACCACCGCCAAGACCACTGGATGAATTCAAAGTGGAGGTTGATAGAGAGTTCGTTTATATGTGGATTGAAGAAAAACAAAGCGGGAGGACGATATGAACCAGATGCAAGAAAAGAAATTTTCCGAAAGATTGCCGATTGATTTCAAAAAGATAGCTGAAGTTATTCTAAATGAGCCGATACCAGGGCATATGAAGAACTGGTTTTATGCACTTGGAGCGACACCGTTGGTCTTGTTTATATTTCAAGTTGTGACAGGTATACTTTTGACATTTTATTATGTCCCATCACCTGATCTTGCTTATCAAAGCGTTAAGTATATTACTGAGGAAGTAAGATTAGGTTTTTGGATAAGAGGACTGCACAGATGGGGTTCTAATTTGATGGTGATAGCGATATTTTTGCACATGGTTAGGGTATTTTTCACTCGTGCATATAGAAAACCGAGAGAGTTAAACTGGATTTTGGGTATCTTAATGCTTATAACTACGCTTGGTCTGTGCTTTACTGGATATTCACTAATATATAATCAGTTGTCATACTGGGCAACGACAGTTGGAACTAACATGATCAAAGAAATTCCAATTTTTGGAAGTTTATTTTTAAGGTTTCTCAGAGGTGGTGAGACGGTTGGTGTTAATACATTGACTCGCTTTTTTGACTTACATATAGGTTTACTTCCAACAACATTGTTCGTTTTGATAATTTTGCATATCGTTCTGGTGAGAGTTCACGGTGTTTCAAGATTAGAGGGTTATGAAGATGATGAAATTTATCGGTTTTATCCAGAACATATGTATCATGTTGCTGTAATAGCGTTGTTTTTACTTACAGTTATGAGTGCTTTGACTGTGGTTTTACCACCCGGGGTTGGCGAACCGGCAGATCCGAGCACAACACCTTTGCATATAAAACCAGAGTGGTATTTCTACTGGATTTACTTCTTACTAAAATATTTGCCAATAAAGCTAGGAATTGCTTTAATTCTGGTCGCATTAATCGTTGCAACATTTTGGCCTTTTATTGAGGATATTTTAAAGAAAAAATTTCCAAAAGTTAAATGGCATTACATCGTAGGCTCAGTTGCAATAGTTTTACTTTTAATCTTCACAGTTTATGAAACCATAATCTATTGAAAACCAAAAGGAGATGGTTGATATGCTCCAAAACGAAATAAGAACACAGAAGCTTGTAATAGGTATATTTAGCATTCTCTTGACAGTTGTTCTTATTATCATCGCTGGAGTAGAAGCAAAAAGAACAACGGAAACAAAACCGGTTATTGAGGTAAGTGGGATCAACAAAAGATGTGTAAGTTGTCATACTGAAAGAGGAATAGCTGTAAAGGCAATTGATCAATGGAAGGAAAGTCAACATGCTATAAAGAACATAGGTTGTATTGATTGTCATAAAGCCGAGCAAGGTGATTTTGACGCATTTTATTGCCCCGATAGTGATATACTTGTTGGAAAACATCCAACGCCCAAGGATTGCGCTGAATGCCATAAACAGCAAGTTGAAGAATTTGCACAAAGCAAACATGCACATCAATTCTGGGTTATTAAAAATGACGATAGGTCTATATTTGAGCCAACAATTGCTACGAGAAACGGATGTGAACAGTGCCACAATATAAGCATTGTCTGGCCAGATCAAAGCGTTGGCGAATGCGACGCTTGTCATCCTAAACATACATTTTCACGAGCGGTTGCAAGGCAACCCGAGACCTGTGGTGAATGTCATATCGGTCCTGATCATCCGCATATAGAGATTTATCTTGAATCAAAACATGGAAACATATTCAGGGCGAAAGAAAAGCAAATGGATTTGAGTTATTCAAGTAAAGATTTAAAGAAAATTCCAATTGAGGTTCCGACATGCACGACCTGTCATATGGATGGTAATGAGACGCAACCCTCAACTCACAATGTAAGCGCAAGATTGGCGTGGGAGTCACAGGCAGCGTGGAGTTACAGGACCGTCTGGTTGCAGGATAAACTGGGCGATTGGAAGGTAAAACGTGGGAGAATGGAATCTATTTGTAAGAGTTGCCACTCTCCCGATTTTGTTGAGGTATATTTTCTCACCGCAGACCTTGTAAATTTGCAATATAATGAGATCAGACGAAGCTTTGTTTATTGGGTTAAGAAATTGCAAAAAAATGGTTTAATAAAAGAACTTGAAGCGAATGGGAAAAAATACTCAGATATAGTTTTGAATGGTTGGGATGAGGAACCAGAATATTTAATGTATCATGCCTGGCATCACGAGGGCAGAAGATTTAGACACGGTGCTATTATGATGGGCGCAGATTATACGCAATGGCATGGAATTTGGGAATTGCAAAATGATCTTGTTGAGTTGATAAGATGGGCAGCTGAACGTGGAGATCCAGAGGCAAAAAAATGGGTTAATTCTACTCATCCTTCCAAGTTTATGCCATATGCAATTTATGATATACCCGGAAATGCGTGGGGTATAAATGCGCTGTCAAATAAAGTTCAATTCCTATATGTGAATTACAAGGATTACTGGGATAGAGTTTATCAAAATGTTAAATACGCTTATGAGAAGGGATTGCTCTCTGAGGAACAGTGGCAGTTGTGGCTTAAGAGGTATAACAATAAAGAGCATTATTTAGGCACAAAATACAATGTTGACTCCGTATACGCATATTATCAGCAATTAAACGCTATTGATACGAAGGCGATGAATGAGCAGGTGGTTAATATGCAATTACCTGGGAAGCCATTTTATGAACCTGGTTTTGGATTTATGGTTGAAGATAACAAGGCAAAATCAAAGGATATGGTGAGAAGAAAAGAAGAGCTTAACAATAATAGGCAAGGAACCACGACAGGTGGAAGCGTTAAGTAAATTTTAAAAAGTAATTTCGTCAAAAGATGCTTTTTGATGGAT
>Ga0105162_1000378_pt1 | contig 29688 bp, 30 predicted proteins | sample JNZ201metaG_FD_81532 | JGI IMG/M metagenome (GOLD analysis project Ga0105162, IMG submission 81532) | Hot spring microbial communities from Jinze hot spring, China to study Microbial Dark Matter (Phase II) - JNZ 20120812A | ecosystem: Environmental > Aquatic > Thermal springs > Hot (42-90C) >...
GTGCGTGGGTGTTGAGCGTCTTCCCGTCACCCGCCTCCTCCGGGTCGTCCGTCAGCTCCGAGCCGATCGCGAGGACCGAGACGACTGGCCTCCTGAAGACCTCGATCCGCCTCACGCCGAGGGTCTCAAGGAGCGCCGCCTTCACCGGCCTCACAACCTCGCCTCTCCTGGCCACCAGCAGCCCCTCCACGACGTCAGACCCCTTCCGATCGACGTACTGGTACGGCGCTGCGGGCCTTTTCAGCGCGATCTCCTCCCCGACGACCTCCACCTCCTCCTGCGGGACCACCGCATCGGCGCCTTCCGGTAACAATCCCCCGGTCAGGATCCTCCTCGCCCTTCCGGGGGCCAGCGGCGGTCCTGAGACGTTGGGTAGGTTCACGTGGCCGTCGAGCCTCAGCCTGACGGGCCTCTCCTCCGAGGCGCCCTCGGTGTCCCGCGACCTGACGGCGTAACCGTCCATGTGGGACGCGTCGGCCGGCGGCCTCGAGACCGGCGAGAAGACGTCGGCCGCGAGAACCCTTCCGATCGCGTCGAGCGGCCTGACCCTCTCCGTCTCGACGATGGGCGAGATCCTGGAGAAGACCTCCCTCAGGACCTCATCGACCGGATGGAAGCGCTCGATCGCCCGGTGCCTGTGGACCATTCCTTCCCAGCGTTCTCCGCCTCGAACCTCAATAGCATTACCTTGAGGCGCGGATGTGGAGAGTAGCCTCCGACCCTTCCGTCGGACCTGACCACCCTGTGGCACGGGATCAGGACGGGCAGCGGGTTCGCAGAGAGGGCTGAGCCGACGGCCCTCGCACCGCTTGGCACGCCGATGGACCGGGCGACCTCGGCGTACGTCCTCGTCTCGCCGTAACGGATCGCTGATGTGGCCCGCCAGACCCTGAGCTGGAACGGTGTGCCCACGGGTCGGACCGGCAGCACGGAGCACCTCCTCGTGCCCCGGAAGTACTCGTCCAGCTGGCGGAGCGCCTCCCTCAGCACCGGATCCGTCGAATTCGATCGAGCGCCCTCAAGGATCTCGGGTTCGTCGACGAGTGACACCAGCGTCACGTCGCCGCGCGACACGACCACGTACACCCTACCGATCCAGGTCTCGACGAAGCCGATCGAGACGGCTTCAGGTGGAGCGCCTTGCACCGGCCTCAAGGACCTCAGCACCCGAATGTGTGCCGAGCCTACGCGTGACCTCCCGGTGGACCATCTCGGCTATCTCGACCGAGAGGCCAGTGTACGCCAACGGATCTTTGGGCATCACGTCCTCGACCCGCACGCCGTATTTCCTGCATAGCTCCCCGACTGCCTCCCTCAGCTTCAGGCCCGAGGCCAGAAGGGACCTGAGCTCGTCGATGGCGTCGATCCCCAGGCGCCTGAACCTCAGCTGGACCGCCTCCGCGAGGGCCTCCTCGTGGCGCATCAGGTCCTCCCTCATCCTCTCCGCGTCGAACCTCGCCCTCCTCAAGAACCTCCTCAGCTGCCGGACGCCGATGAGCAGATGTGCGATTCCCACGGAGACGTTCCTCCTCACCGTCGAGTCCGAGAGGTCCCTCTGGAGCCTGGAGGTCTGGAGGCGGTTCGCGACGAAAGCGAGCAGGTCCGCTGCCAGCTCGAGGTTCCCCTCCGCGTTCTCCGCCTCGACTGGGTTCTGCTTCTGGGGCATCGTGGAGGACCCCACCCTGGTCGGCTCGAGCGAGACGTACCCCAGCATCGAGAGAAGCCAGAGGTCCCTGGCGAGGTCCGTCAGGGCCATCGAGAGGGAGGAGAGGTGGTGGAGGTAGATCGAGTGTCTGTCAGCTGGGATGACCTGCCTCGTCACCAGGACCGGCTCGAGTCCCAGCGAGCTCAGGAACCGCCCGACGAACTCGAGGGTCCTCTCCCCCAGGACCTCCATCAGCCCGGCGTAGCTTCCGATGGCACCGCTAACCTTGCCTGGCATCCTGAAGCCCCTCAGCCTCTCGATCCACTCCAGCGCCCTCATCGCGTGGTACGCGAGCTCCCTACCGAGCGTCGTGGGAACAGCGGGTTTACCGTGGGTCCTGGCGAGCATCGGCGTCGCTTTCTCCCTCAGCGCGAGCTCCGCAAGCTCCTCGCAGAGCCTCGAGAGCTCCGGCACCAGGACGCCCTCGTTGACCTCCCTCAGCGCCAACGAGAACGCGTTGGAGTTGACGTCCTCCGAGGTCAGACCGGCGTGGACCCAGACGGCGGCCCTCGCGTATCCCTGGGACCTGAGCCTCGCCTTCAGGAAGCGGACCACGGCCTCGACGTCGTGGCCAACATCCGCCTCGATCGCCTTGACCTCCTCGGCCTCCTCCGGACCGAACCGCTCGGGAAGCGACTTCAGGTACTGCAGGGCACCCGGCTCGAGCTCGGCGACGCCCCACTCCGAGAGGGCCCTCAGGTACTCCGCCTCGACCAGAAGTCGGTAGCGTATGTAGCCGAACTCGGAGAGGTGGGGCCTGAGGTCATCGACCAGGTCGGCGTACCTTCCGTCGACGGGGGAGAGGGCGAGGAGCCTGTGCCTCACCGCTCGAGCACCTCCTCGATCCCCGGTCCTATCCCGATGTGAGATACGGGAACCCCGAGCTCGGACTCGACGAACTCGACGTAACGCCTCGCGTTGGGGTGTAGCGCTCCGTACCCCTCCCTCATCAGCCTCGAACGCTCCGCGCCGTCGATCGGAGGCCACCCTTCCAGCTCGACGTACTGGGGCCTGACGCGCTCCAGGCCGCTGAGGCTTTCGGGGAAGGAGACGGCTCCCTCGTAGGAGACGCAGACCCTCACCCGCTCGAGGCCGGAGAGCGTGTCGAGCCTCGTCAGGAAGACCGAGTCGACGCCGTTCAGCTCCACCGCGAATTTCAGCTGCGGGAGGTCGAGCCACCCGATCCTCCTGGGCCTGCCAGTGGTGGCGCCGTACTCTCCGCCGGCAGACCTGATGCGCTCCGCCAGCTCCCCCTGGATCTCGGTCGGGAAGGGGCCAGAGCCGACCCTGGTCGTGTAGGCCTTCGCAACGCCTACCACCCTTCCCAAGCTCCTGAACGGAACACCGCATCCCACAGCGGCGCTCGCGGACGTGGTGAGGCTGGAGGTCACGTAGGGGAAGGTGCCGAAGAGGAGGTCGAGCATCGTCCCCTGAGCTCCCTCGAAGACCACGGTCCCCCCTCCACTAAGCGCGCCTGAGATCACGGGTCCCGTCTCGACGACCTTCACCTCAAGCCCCTCGAACGCTCCCAGCAGCTCCCTCGCCTCCTGCTTTGGGTCCGGGCCTCCGAGGCGCCAGAAGTCCCTGAGCTCCCTGAGCCTCGCGACCAGCGAGTCGGGCTCCAGAAGGTCAGCCACCCTGACCGAGAGCCGGGCAGACCTCTCCACCGACGTCGGGCCTATCCCCCTCCTGGTGGTCCCGATCGGCCTGGGACCCTTGAGGCCCTCCAGGAACTCCTCGGCGATCGACGCGGACGGCCTGATCACGGACGCCCTCGGGCTCAGGTAGACCTCGATCTCACCCCTCACCCTCCTGACCTCCTCCAGCTCCTCCTTGAGGACCCTGAGGTCGACCAGGACGCCGGCGCAGATCGCGGCCGACCCGCAGACGACGCCACCTGCGGGTATCAGGTGTAGCCTCAGGACCCTTCCGTCGTACAGGATCGTGTGGCCGGCGTTGGGGCCTCCGTTGAACCTGACCGCGAGGCGCGCCGACCGGGAGAAATATGCTGCTACCTTGCCCTTCCCCTCATCGCCCCACTGGAGGCCGATGACGGTGATCGAGGGCAGCTCACGTCACCCGTTCCACGTCGTGCGGCAGCCCCTCCCTGTACCCAGCCTCCGTGATCCTGACGAAGACCGCCCGCTCCCTCAGCTCCCTTATGGTGCGTGCTCCGAGGTAGCTCATGCCGGACCTGAGGCCGGCGACGAGCTGTGCGAGGACCTCGGCGACCGAGCCGCGGTAATCGACGTACGCCTCGATCCCCTCGGCCATGAACGAGTAGTCCGCGACCTCGTCGAGGTCCAGATCGCCCTTCTCCCTCGCCTCCCTCCCGAGCATCGCGTAGAACGATGCCATCCCCCGGTAGACCTTGCTCTTCTTCCCGTTGCGAACCACTACGGCTCCCGGGCTCTCGTCGGTACCTGCGAGCAGCATCCCGATCATGACGGTCGATGCGCCCGCGGCCAGCGCCTTGACGAGGTCCGCGGAGCTCCTGATCCCACCGTCGGCGATCATCGGGACCCCCGTCCTCTCGGAGACCTCGGCGCAGTTCATGATGGCCGTCAGCTGCGGAACCCCCACACCGGCGACGACCCGCGTGGTGCAGACGGCTCCCGGGCCGATGCCGACCTTGACGGCGTCCGCGTAGGCCGCCAGGTCCTCGAAGCCCTCGGGTGTCGCGACGTTTCCGGCGACCAGCTGCACGTCGTCGCCGAACTCCCTCCTCAGACGCTTCAGCGCGCTGAGCACCATCTCCATGTGACCGTGGGCCACGTCGATCACCAGTGCGTCGACCTCAGCCTCCAGCAGCGCCTTGGCCCTCTCGAGGTAGTCGGGCTTCACGCCGATCGCGGCAGCGACTCTCATCCTGCCCTTCGAGTCCCTGGTGGAGTGGGGATAGAGCCCCCTCGACTGGATGTCCTTCGCGGTGATCAGGCCCCTCAGCCTCCAGTCGTCGTCCACGATGGGGATCTTCTCGACGCGGTGGGTCCGTATCAGCTCGATCGCCTGCTCCTGCGTGACGCCGGGCCTCGCGGTGATCAGCTCGTGCCTCGGTGTCATCACCTCCCTGACCGGCCTCTCGTCGGGCTCGAAGAGCAGGTCCCTCCTCGTCACGATGCCCCAGACCCTCCTGTCCCTGTCGACCACGACGAGCCCCGATACGCCGTGCCTCGCCATCTCCCTCCTGGCGTCGCCCACCGTCGCCTCTAGCGGTATCGTGTAGGGGTCCTCGATCAGAACGCCCTCGGCGCGCTTCACCTTCTGGACCTCCTTGACCTGCTGCTCTATCGGCATGAACCTGTGTATCACACCGATCCCTCCCTCCCTTGCCATCGCTATCGCCATCCTGCTCTCCGTGACCGTGTCCATGGCTGCCGAGACGATCGGTATGTGCAGCTCTATCTTCCTGGTGAAGAGCGTCCTCGTCGAGACCTCACGCCTGGACCTTATGTCCGAATATCGGGGCACCAGGAGCACGTCGTCGAAGGTGAGGGCCAGCTCCTCCACGAACCGACCCAACCGATCCCACCAGTAAAATCAGGGACTTGGTGAAAAACCTGAGTCCGGAGGAGGGCTAAACAGGATATCAAACGATGACATGAACCAGGAAAAAAGAGGCGTGAGGTTGGACCTCAGAGGATCCGGAGCAGCGCGTCGACGGAGTAGGCACCTGGTCCGAGGAGGAAGAGCAGCAGCGCGACGCCCAAGATGAGCAGGTCGAACTCCCAGCCGCTGACTCCGGCCATGAAGCCCCTCATGAACCGCCTCGAGTTAATCACCATCTGATGGAGCATCTCAGGGGGCGGCACCATCGTTCCCAGCTTGCCGAGGTAGAGGGCGATTGTTCCGATCATCTCAAGCAGGAAGAGCAGCGCCACGACCCTCGTCAGGAAGCCGATGATCAGCGTTATCCCTCCGAGGAACTCCAGGAGGCCCACGAGGTCGAAGAGGGCACCAGGGATCCCGAGCTGCGACATCCCTCCCCTCATCATGGGCCTCGCGGGTCCGAAGAGCTTCGGCGCTCCGTGGACGATCATGATGAACCCCAAAATCAGCCTCGTCACCAGTAGCCCGGCGTCGCCGTAGGTTCCCAGGAAGTCCAGCTGGATCAAGCAGTTTTCACCTCGCAACCCAGTTGCCAAACGCCATTTTATTAATCGGTCAGTGACTGACGTGATACCGGATGACGACGGCGCCGGTGGAGGAACAGGAGCGTTGGTGTCCGGTGGCTGCAGCGACCAGGATGCTCGCCAGCGTCTGGGCGATCGTCGTGATCTACTACCTGATGGACGGGCCGAAGGGCTTCAACGAGCTCCTCAGGGCTATTCCCGGCGTCAACTCCAAGACCCTTTCCAGGACGCTTAAGCACCTCCAGGCGAAGGGCATCGTCGTGAGGGAGGTGGTCAGCCTCCAGCCCTTCTCGGTCAGGTACAGGCTCACCGAGATGGGTCAGGACCTAATGCCGGTCCTCGAGGCGCTGCGGGAGTGGGGGATGAGGTGGATGGGGCCTGACGCGGCACCAGACGGGACGGTACCGTCCAGGGCCGGGGCTAAGTCGTGCGAGGGAACGCCAATTACCGGGAAGGACGAGGGAGCCGAGCGAGGAGGGAGCGCTTGGGGATCCGGAACGAAGCGGTCGTCACGGAGGAGCTCGTGAAGGTTTACGAGGGAGGCGTCAGGGCGCTCGACGGCGTCTCGCTCCGGGTCGGAAGGGGCGAGGTATTTGCGCTGCTCGGGCCTAACGGCGCCGGCAAGACCACGCTCGTCGAGATCCTCCTCACCCTCAGGCGTCCCACGTCGGGAAGGGCCTACGTGCTCGGCGAGGACGTCTCGGATCCGAGGAGCAGGTCGACCGTCAGGAGCAGGGTTGGTGCGGTCCTTCAGGAGTCCGATTCGTTCGAGCTGCTCACGGTCCGGGAGACCCTCGAGCTCTACGCTAGCCTTTACGGCGCCGATCGCCGGAGGGTTGACGAGCTGCTGGAGCTCTTCGGGCTGAGCGGTTACGCGAAGAGGCTCTACGGCAAGCTCTCCGGAGGCCTGAAGCGAAGGGTCCTGGTGGCAACGGCCCTGATCAACTCACCTGAGCTGGTCTTCCTCGACGAGCCCACGACGGGCCTCGACCCCGCGATGAGGAGGGAGGTCTGGGAGGTCCTGAGGCGAATGAGGGAGGAGGGCGTTACGGTCTTCCTCACGACCCACTACATGGAGGAGGCCGAGGAGCTCGCCGACAGGGTGGGTTTCATCGTGGGAGGGAGGCTCGTGGCGGTCGGCTCTCCGAGGGAGCTCGCGGAGAGGTACGGCGGCTCTAAGGTCGTTAGGGTCTCCGGGCTCGACCGGAGAGCTGCTGAGGAGGTGGCGAGGGCCCTCGGCGACGTCAGATCGGAGGGCGACGGGCTGGTTTACACCGCTTCCGATCAGAGGGACGCGAACAGGGCCGTCCAGACAGTCCTCTCGATCGCGCCGGATGCGGTCATCACCGTCAGCAACCCAGGTCTCGAGGAGGTGTTCCTCAAACTCACCGGTTATAGAATAACAGAGGAGGGAGAGGTCGCTTGAGGAGGCCGATCGCGTTCGCCACGGTCGTCGTTCGCGATTGGGTGCGGAGCAGGTCGACCGTCTTCTGGACGCTCGCCTTCCCGCTGATCCTGCTGCTGGTCTTCGGCTCCGTCTTCGGCGACGTGAGGGTCACGAGCGTCAGGGTCCTGGTGGTGAACGAGGACCTCGATCCATCCGGAAGGCCGACCCAGCTCTCGGAGGCCTTCGTCTCAGCCCTCAACTCGACCGGGCTCCTCGAGCTCAGGCCCGTCGAGCCAAGTAAGGACCTCGGCGAGGCGATGAGGGACCTCGGCGTCTACAGGGCGCTGGTGATACACCGCGGGTTCCAAGAAGGTCTGATCGAGGCCTCTGTGGCCGCGCGGATCGACGTCATCACCTCCACCCTCGAGTACGTGCTCGCCAACTTCGGTCAGTCCGTTCCTCCCGAGAACAGGTCGATGATCGAGGAGGGCATCTCGGCCCTGAGGCAGATGAGGTCTAACCTGCGCGCAGGACCTGTTTCGATCACCTTCGTCCGGGACGACGCGGACCCCTCAGCCGGTGCGGTGGAGGGCGTGATAAGGTCAGTGGCCCAGGCCTTCAACCTGAGGCTGATCGGCGCCAACGATTCCGTCGTTCTGGACAGTTCAGGACTGGGCTTCAGGAGGACCAGGTGGATCGACCTGTACGTTCCTGGGGTGCTGATGGCCTTCGTTATGGTCAACGGAGTCCTCGGCTCGTCACAGATGCTGGCCGACATGAGGCGGAGGAGGCTTCTTCGGAGGCTTACGATAACGCCGCTGAGGAGGTCCGAGCTGCTCGCGGGGCTGATGTTTGCCCACCTGCTGATGGCGCTGGTGCTGACGGTCCTGACGCTCTCTGTCGGCTGGGGCCTCTTCGGTTCCTCGTTCTCGCTCAACGCCCTCTCCGCTGCGCTCATCGTGGCCGGCAGCCTCCTCTTCACCTCGCTGGGCCTCGTGGTGGGAACGGCCTTCAAGGAGGTCGAGGCGGTAAGCGCCGCGGCCAGCGCGATAACCTTCCCGATGATGTTCCTCTCGGGGGCAGTATTCCCCCTCGAGCTCGCCCCACCGGCGATGCAGGCGGTTGCCAAGTTCCTCCCTCTGTACTACCTCGTGGAGGGACTCAGGGCCTCGGGGGTTTACGGCAGCACGGTCTCCTTCATCGAGGGCCTCGCGGTGAGTCTGGCGGCCTTCCCGGTCCTGCTCCTGTTGGGTTCGGTCCTGCTCGATCGGGAGCTGACCACCTGAACTAGTATCGGTTTGATCATCCGGATGTTGATCTTTATGCGAAAGAAGTAAATGTGGTTGGTGCTTCGCCATTCTAATTTACTGGGAGCATATCAGCTTCTTTCGGGTTTTGCTTGCATTGTTGAATGGTTTGTATGGCCGTTGCCCTCCACTGCATATCGTGTCTGAACATCAGCCAAGTAGCGAGAGTAGCCTTTTACGTAGTTCCTCAAACTCTTCATCGGCAAACTTTGTAGATCTATTGCTATATTATGTGTCGATGTCATTGATAAGCTAGATTGGGTGACTCGGGCTGAAGCAGCCGTGCAGCCTGTCTCTTAAGAAATGGGAATTTTTTCCACGAAGTACTCCTTCAATGGACCACATGTTTAAAGTCGTGCCTCATTCTATGATGCGCCTAAAACTTATTGATGCTAAAATGAATGATATTGCATCGAAGATCGTTATCGAAGCCAAATCCATTAGGAGATTAGAAAGGTCTCCAGTGATCAATAGTCCTCTGACAGCGTCAACGACGTAACTCAAAGGGTTAAACGTTGAAATCTCCCTAAGGAGAGGTGGCATTATTTGGGTAGGATACAAGGCATTGCTGGCAAAGAAAAGTGGCATAATTATCGCCTGTCCCAATCCCAAAAACCTCTCGCGGGTTTTCATAAAGGAGGCTATGAGTATGGATATGGCTGCAAACCCTCCTGAGGCCAGGAATATAATGGTGAAGGCTAGGACGAAATAAACCGGGTTGTGGATAAAATGTACTCCTATTATGAGAGCTACAGGAAGTATTATGAGGGCCTGAAACAGAGCCCTAACACCTGAAGCCATAGAGCGTCCTATAACCACCGAATACCTCGAAGCTGGAGTGACGAGCAGCTTCTTCAGAATTCCAGAGTCGCGTTCCCAAACCATCATCAAACCATAGAATATGCTGACGAATGTTGTTGTCTGTATCATAATGCCCGGGGTTATGAAATCGGTATATGGGACTTCTCCTGTAGGTATAGCCCTAACACTACTCATTACGGGGCCGTAAATCACTATCCAAAGTATTGGTTGGACGGCCCTGAAGTACAATTCCGTCCTATCGTGACGTAATCTTCTCAATTCAAGCTCAACCATGACCAACATGATTTTCAGACCTTTTATCATGTTTTCACCCCTTTCTAATCATATCTCGCATATGCTTAACATCGCTTATTCTTCCCTTCTCTACAATTCTTGTTCCAACAAACTTAAGAAAAACGTCGTCCAGAGTAGGCCTGGTAATAGAAACTCGGCCTATAGGTACGCCATTCTCTCTTAAGATATTTATTAAATATGGTAATGTTGATTCGGCATCGCTGACAATTACATTTAAGCCTTCCTCTTCAACAATAACATCTTTAACATAAGATGATTTGCGGAATTCTTGAGCTATATCAGGTTTGAAGATGCCCTTCTCGAATGTAATAGTAATAATCTCCCCGCCTAAGGAATGCTTCAACTCTTCGGCAGTCCCTCTCGCAACAATCTTTCCCTGATTTATTATGGCTATGTTATCAGCATATTGGTCGGCCTCATCCATATAATGCGTGTTGAAGAAAATGGTTACGCCATACTCCCTTTTAAAAACCTGTAAACTTTCCCAAACCACCTTCCGGGCAGCAGGGTCCAAGCCAATGGTTGGTTCGTCCAAAAAGATTATTTTGGGCTTTATGAGCATGGCGCATGCTATTTCCAGTCTCCTGATCATTCCTCCTGAATACGTGCTAACGAGCTCGTTCTGCACACCGGTCAGACCCATATTTTCCAAGACCTCATCGATTACCTTCCTTCTTTCATGACGCGGTATTCCAAAAATTTTCGCGTATATCAGGAGGTTCTCGTAGCCACTGATGTCTGTCCAGACGCTCATCTCTTGGGGGACATAGCTTATCAGCCTCCTAACTTTACTGCCTTGTCGAACGACGTCCAATCCGAAAACGCGCGCTTCGCCTGCCGTAGGTCTAATCTGTGTTGTCAAAATACGCATAAGCGTCGTTTTTCCAGCACCGTTAGGACCTAAAAGAGCAAATGACGTCCCGGCATCAACAGTCAAATCCACCTTATCCAATGCCCTTACCTTTCCACCATAAACTTTTACAAGGCCTTTGGTCTGTACAGCAAGCTCCATATCGCTCATCCAGCGATCATAGGGACAGAGGTCTATAGAACTATTTGTTCGGCACGTCGTTCAAAAACATTAGAGTCTCGATGGATGTATGCGATGTTACTTCTTATATACTCATCTACCGGAACTCGGTCAAGGAACAGCTGAGGGATGAACACGGTACGTTGATGCTTAGTCGGACCAATTCCTGTTCCTCCCGTCCTATCTCGAGCACCTTAGAGTCTCATTAGACCTAACCCTCCCTTGGTTGTTGAGACGCTCCCGCTATCTGGAAGGAATGCCGACCTGACTACATCTGAATCCACGATGCACGCAATGCTCCTGCGTATCGAACACTTACTATGACGAACAAAACATCTAGTAAAGTCAAATAGGGATAGCTGAAGGGAGGTGTTAATTAATTGCTGCAATCTGTCCTCTCGGAGCGGATGGTCCGGCTGATCAGGTTCTTCGCGCCGAGGGGAATCAGAGTATCGAGGGCGATGGGCCAGTACGTCTGGGACACGGATGGCAGGAGGTACCTGGACTTCCACACCGGCAACGGTGCGGCCTTCCTCGGTCACCTCAACCCCCACGTGGTGAGGAGGTTGAGGGAGCAGTTGGACCGCGTCACGGTCCTGCCGCCGCTCTACGACAGCGACGCCCTCGACGAGGCCCTCTCCGCGCTCGGAAGGGTGCTCCCTCCGCACCTGGGGAACGTCTTCTTCCAGAACTCCGGGAGCGAGGCGGTTGAGCTGGCCCTGAAGCTGGCGAGGAAGAGGACGAGGAGGAGGAAGGCGGTAGCCTTCACCGGCTCCTTCCACGGAAGGACGTTCGGTGCGCTCTCGGTCACCTTCAACAGGTCCTACAGGGAAGGTTACGAGCCGTTCCCCTTCGAGGTCGATTTCCTGCCCTTCAACTCGATCGATGACCTGCGGAGGATCGGGGAGGACGTGGCCGCCGCGATCGTCGAGCCAGTTCAGGGAGAGGGAGGCCTCACGCCGGCGACCGAGGAGTTCCTGAGGGAGCTGGAGAGGAGGTGCAGGGAGGTGGGAGCGTACCTGATCGTCGACGAGGTCCAGTCAGGCTTCGGTAGGACTGGTCTCGTCTGGGACCACATGAGGGCGAACTTGAGGCCCGACGTCCTCGTGGCGGGGAAGTCGATCGGCGGAGGATTCCCCGTGAGCCTGGTGGCGGTGACCGACGAGATAGCGTCGAGGGTGGAGGACGGAGAGCACGGCTCCACTCACGGAGGCAACCCGCTTGCGCTGGCTGCGGTGACCGGCGGCGTCGAGGCCCTCATCTCTGACGACGTACCCTCGAAGGCGAGGGCCGCGGCGGAGCTGCTCATGTCCGGACTGAGGGAGATCGCTTCAAAGAACGGCCAGGTCGTCAGGTCGGTGAAGGGGAGGGGGCTGATGTTGGGCCTGGAGCTCCGGTTCAACCCCGCACAAGCGATCAGGGACCTGCAGACTCGTGGACTACTGGCGCTGAGGGCCGGCACGACCGTCCTGAGGTTCCTCCCGCCCTACCTGATCACGCCTGAGGACGTCGAGTGGGCAACGGCGCAGATCTCCGGGTCCCTGACCTCCCTCGGGTCCTCGAAGCCGTCCGGTTAGAGGCGCGCTCCGCAGCGGGAGGCAGATGAGTCCTCCGCTCGTATCGGAGGGCCCTTCCTGGGTCGTTTCTCCGGCAAACCGCGGAGGTTCGAGCCCAAAAGAGCTTCAAGGAGGGGCGCGAGGATCTGCTCAGCGGATGAAGAGCATCAAGGTCGTGATCGTCGGCCCGTTCAACGCAGGCAAGACCACACTGGTCAAAACACTCTCCGAGATCAGCATGACCCACGACGTCGAGGTCACCTCCCCTCAGGAGCGGGCCAAGAAGAGGACGACGACCGTCGGCATGGACTTCGGAATCGTCAACATCGGCGAGGGCTACGTCGTCAGGCTCTTCGGCTCGCCGGGACAGCCCAGGTTCTCCTTCATGTGGAGGGTCTTCATGCCCGGGACCGACGGCGTGATCTTCATGGTCGACTCTTCGGACAGGGAGGCGCTTCCGGAGGCGGCGAGGGAGTTCGCGAGGGCCAGGTCCACCTTCAGCGGCCTTCCGATGGTGGTGGCTGCGAACAAGCAGGACGTGCCCGATGCGATGCCCCCCGAAGTCGTGAGGTTCGTGCTCGACGTCCCCTCCACGGTGCCCGTGATACCGTGCGTAGCAACCGACAGGGGTATGGCCTGGAGGGTTTTGGGGACGCTTCTGGAGGAGGTCTTCCGGGTCAACAGGATTCAGGTCTGACGGACCCTCAGCTCCCAGAATCTCCCTGCTCCTGACCCGTCGCCTTTCGGGAGACCTTCAGCTCGACGACCTCTCCGACGCCGTACGGAACCAGCGCGACCAGCTGGGATGCGACATCCTCGTCTGGCCTCGTGCCCCACGCCCTCTCCACCTCCCTAAGGAGCTCCGCCACCAGCTCCCTCGCTGGCTTCCGGCCGGGACGGAGAACGAGGTAGGCGTCCGCGACGGACCTCACGTAGTCCGGGTGGCCTGAGACTACACGACCGTCACCGGTCAGACCTATCGCGAGTTTGAGCTCCGCGATCAGGTAGTTCTTCGGAGGCTTGACGACGAAGGAGCCCTTCTCGAGGTAGGTGCCGGGAGGAGGGGTGAAGGAGACCTGTTCTGGCCTCACGTAGTAGACCGATACGCTCCCGAGGCCCTCCCGCCAGGCCCTGCTGTAGGAGGCGCAGAAGGTCGCGGCCTGGACGACGTCCGACTCTTCGGATGCCCCTCCCTTCAGGAGCACAGCCGGTGATCCCCGGACCTCAGCGTGGAAGACCAGGTCTCCTGGTTCCATGTGTTTCTTCAGGAGCCTGACGTTGGATGAGGCGTCCCTCCCGGCGACGACGAGCTTCCCCGACGTAGTGAAGGTCCACCGGTAGGACTCGTACCACTGCTTGGGCCTCGAGGGCCTGACCGTGACTGCCTTCGGTGCCTCGGCCCTCATCGCCTCGCGCCTGACCCGCTCGATCTCCTTTCTCAGCGCCTCGGCCTCCGCAAGGACGTTCCTCCTCGCCTCCTCCAGCCCCTTCGCTTTGTCGAAGATCGAGGAGACCTGCCGCGTCACGGGTTCGGAGAGGCCCATCAGGAGCTTGCGGCCGCAGACGTCGACCTCCAACGCGTTCCCCCTCACCTCGGCCCTCAGTGTTCCGAGATCGACCGATCCGGTCCTGCTCAGCCTGAGCCTCTCCAGCTCAGCTGCACCTGTGAAGATCGCCTGAGCGGCCCTTCTCAGCTCCTCCGCCTCCTGACCCAGCGAGGCTGCGAGCGCGAGCTTCTCCTCCAACTCCTTCTCCATCCTCCTCGCCTTCTCCTCGGCCTCCCTCGCCTTCGCGGACCTGGCTAGTTGCTCCACAGCGATCCTCAGGTACTCGAGAACGGCCTCGTTCACCCCTTCGAACTCCCTCACCTCCACCGCCTCGGACTCGAGGTGCGTCAGCCTGACCAGCGACAGCTCGACCCTTCCGGTGAGCAGGTAGATCCTGGGCCTCCCGGACCTGGCCTCCTCCAGGAGCCTCCCCAGCGTGGCCCTCAGTCCCTCGAGCTGCTCCTCCGTCAGGTCGCCGATCCTCACGTCGCCTCTCAGCCCGGACCTGTGGAGGGCCTCGTTGGCGTACTTCGGCGCGATGCCCAGCTCCCTCACCAGCACCGAACCCAACTTCTTCGACGGCCCGGCGGACCTGACCTCCCCCAGCGACGGCATGCCCTTGACCTCCTTGGAAACGCATGGGCCCGTCAGACCCTCTCCGGACTTCAGGGGCGGGTGCGCCGCGAGCACCTGTCCCTCAGTACCTCCGAGAAGCAGTAGCCTGCCGCCGGGGTAGAGCTCGCAGCAGAGCCTCAGGCCTCCCTCGAATCCCATCGAGATCGCCCTCTCGCCCCTGAAGGGTTCGAGGCTCGTCAGGGTCCTTCCCCTGAGGTGCTCCCTGAGGGCCCTGCAGAAGCCGTCCGGTTCAGCCCTCTCCTCGAACGTCCCCTTGACCAGCACCAACAACGATTCGGGCAGAAGCTGGAGCTCCCAGCTGACTCCCTCCCTCCTGAGCCTGATCGTGTAGGAACCGTCGGGTAGGAGGTAGGCGTTCTGGACCCTCGAGCCGACGACCTGGGGAGCGATCTCCGATGCGAGCCGTTCGATCTCGATGCTGGAGAGATGGACCCGCACGACCACTTCCGCGGCCTTGCCCTACCTGTCCCACTCCACCGGCCAGAAGTTGTGGCTCCAGTAGATCACCGGTATGTCCGCCAGCCTCTTCCCGCGTGCGAGGTTAGGAAGCAGGATCAGGTTCCTGAAGGAAGGCGTCAGGATCCTCACGCGATAGGGCCTGTCCGCTGCATCGGACCTGATGTAGTAGGCGCACTCGCCGTGGGCCGCCTCCACCCTCGCGAAGGCCTCGCCAGCGGGGACCCTCAGGTTGATCGGGTGCTGCTTGTTCTTGACCGGGCCCTCCGGCATCATCTCGATGGCCTGCCGGATTATGTTGACGCTCTGGAGCATCTCCTCGTACGCGATCCATGCCCTTGCGTAGGCGTCCCCCTCGGTCCTCACCGGTACCTCGAACCTGAACCTGTCGTAGGCGTCGTAGGGCTCGTCGATCCTGACGTCCCGCTTGAAGCCGGAGGCCCTCAGGCTGACGCCGACCGCACCGAGCTCAACGGCCATCTCCCTCGTCATCACGCCCACGCCCCTGGTCCTGTCGATGAAGATCGAGTTCTCCAGTATCAGGTCCCTGTAGTTCTGGAGGCGGGCCTCGAGGAAGTCCATCACCCTCAGCACATACTTCGGGAAGTCGTCCGTCAGCTCTCCCTCGGCCGGTGACCTGCCGGTAGCGTCCCTGTACCAGGCCCTGAACCGCTTCACCAGCTCGCCGGGGACCTTCTTCGGGACGTCGTTCCTCACGCCTCCGGGGACGAAGTAGGAGTGCGTGATGCGCTGACCTCCGATGAACTGGACGAGGTCCACCACGAACTCCCGGTCGCCGAAGCACCAGAGGAAGGGCGTTGCCAGGCCTAGGAAGACGCCGTACAGCGCGAAGTAGTAGAAGTGGCTGCCGATCCTGTTCAGCTCCGCGACGAGCGGCCTGATGTATTTGGCCCTCTCCGGGATCTCGACGCCCATCAGCTTCTCCACCGCGAGGCAGTACGGGTAGATCAGGCCGGCCGAGTCCAGGATCGCGGGGCGCTCGAGGTGGGGTATGTTGGTGATCCAGGTCTTCTGCTCGCACATCTTCTCCTCTCCCCTGTGGACGTACCCGGGATCAGGGTCGAGGTCGATCACGGTATCGCCTAGGACGCGCACGATCATCCTGAAGTGCCCGGTGCCTGGGTGCTGGGGACCATAGGAGAAGGCAAGGCCCTCGCCGGCCTCCCAGATCGAGACCTCCTTGACCTCGGCGTCCTCGGCCATCGGCCCATTTTCCTCTCGCCGACTATATAACCGGCTTGTCATGGAGTGGTGTTGCGTGCCGCGGTGATTTCGACGTCAACGGAGCCACGACCTCACCCGTCGCCTTCACCGGCGAGCTCGCCCTCACGGCGAAGGGGGACCGCTCGCGATCCGCGTGTCCCAATCCTCCTCGAGACAAGTGGGAGTTTCCGTAGAGCCGTTCTGCTTCAGGGCCGCATCAGATTTTTTAGTAATGGCTCGAGGGCTCGGAGGGAGAGAAGATGGCGAGGATGCACGCTAGGAAGCGGGGTAAGTCCGGGTCCAAGAGGCCCCTGGCGAAGACTCCGCCGAGCTGGCTGACGGTCACGCCTCAGGAGGTGGAGGAGCTCGTGGTCAGCTACGCGAAGGCCGGTATGACGCCCAGCGTGATAGGCGTCGTCCTCAGGGACCAGCACGGCATACCTCTGGTCAAGGCGGTGACGGGCAAGTCGATCACGCAGATCCTCGCGGAGAGGGGGCTCCTCCCGGAGATACCTGAGGACCTGATGCACCTGATCGAGCGGGCGAGGAGGATGCACGTCCACCTCCAGCGACACAGATCCGACCGTTACAACAGGCACAGGCTCCAGCTACTTGAGGCCAAGATCCACAGGCTGGTGAAGTACTACAAGCGCGTCGGCAAGATCCCGAAGGACTTCCAGTTCAGGACGCTGTACACCTACGCCTGATCCGATGAACCATGTCCTCCCGTACGACCGAGAGGGGCATCGCGTACGCCCTGCTCGGTGCGGTGCTGCTGCTGGTGGGCATCGCGGTGAGCTGGCGCCTCCTCGTGGAGCTCATCGGCCTGCTGGTGGCATCGCTCGGACTCTTCCTGCTGCTGAGGGGCATCGGTGACCTAATGGGGAGATGGTAGCGAGCTTGCTGACGGTTCAGCTGGATCAGCTCCTCCCCCTTGCGCAGCTTTTGGTGGGTCTTCTCCTGATTTTGGTCGGGAGGGGTCTGGTCAGGTTCGGCGCCTTCGTCGCAGCCGGCTCTTTAGGGGCCTATCTGATCTGGTTTCTCATCGGCAGATCGCTCGGTGAGGTCGCATCGCTGGCCCTCCTGGTCCTCGGCTTCGTGGGGTTCGGGCTGCTGGGGCTCCTTCTGCTCCGGGTCGGCGTCGGCGTCGCATCGGGTGTCCTCGCGTACCTGATCGCTTCGGGCCTGGGGCTGCACTGGTTCTACGCCCTCGCGGCCTCGCTGGTGTCGCTCGCGGTCGCACTGCTCTGGCACAAACAAGCCCTCGCGGTCCTTTCCGTCACTGTGGGCGCTCTTCTGGTTCAGAGGGGACTCTCCTGGCATCAGATGGATCCAGGGATCGTTGTCATGATCGTCGCAGCTCTGGTCGCCCTGGGGCTAACGGTCCAGCTGAGGCCGAGGAGGTGACTCGCGTCCGACGACAAAGTTCATTGAGGACTGTTGCTGTGAAAGGACGTTGATCGCGGTCAACCTCACCGGATACGATGTGGAGGTCTCGCAGGAAGGTGATCGTGCCTTCACGGTAACCATCAGGTCCAAGAGGGAGGTCAGGGTCCGCGGCATCGAGACGGGAGTCGGACGGTGGAGCTTCGGCTACACGAGCAGCCGGCACGGCAAACGGTGGAACGTAAGCTTCGACATGGTCAGCGTCCACGGACGTGCGGGGGACCAGTCTAAAACGAGGGAGGTCGAGGTGAGGCTGATCGGCGATCGTCCCTCATCGGGCTTCGTGGTGAAGGACGACCTGCGGGGGTTCCTTTACTGCACCGCCGCTAGGGCGGACATCGCCGGAGCCTTCGACGTCCACGTCTGCCTCTTCGCTCCAGCGCCGTCGGCACCTACGGTGCAGGCGGAGAAGTCGATGCTGACCGCCGGCTCTGACGGTTCCTTCGCAATTGCGCACCTCCAACCATCCGGGTCTGGACTCGAGGTCTCGGTCACGTGCAGCGGTGAGGGCGTCAGGTCTGCCCGACTGGAGCTCGAGAGGTCAGGTTCCTTCAACCTCGGATTCCTGAGCGAGCTGAAATCGGTCGAGAGGTTGGTGACGGTGCTTCCAGGTCAGAGCTCCAAGGTCACCTGGTCTCCCGCGAACGGGCCAGCGGATCCCGTGTTGCTCGTCACAACGATCAACGACGCCTTAGACCAGAGGAAGTTCCAGAAGTTCCTGAGCGCCATCGGGTGCAGGGTGCGCGCCGGCCTCTTCGGAGGCATGATCCCTGAGTTCGGGGAAGTCTTCGTATTGGGCGACCACGAGCCCGTTAGGCACGTGATGCGATTGGTGCTGGATTTGCCTTGGAAGGTCGACGTGAAGGAAAGCGCGGAGCTGCAGGTCATCGGATGAGGAGTTCGAGCGGCCCATGGCTTCGGGCTACCGCCCGTTCCGCTCGATGCACCAACGGTCAGGACCCGCCTCATCCGTCGGTCGGTTCTGATGTGCCGCGGATCATGGTTAAATGTCGCACCGTTGTGCAATTAGTGGCAGTCGGGCCGGTAGATCAGTGGTAGATCGCCCGCTTGGCGTGCGGGAGGTCGGGGGTTCAAATCCCCCCCGGTCCAGAAATTAATCGTGTAATCGCAGTAGCCTCCTATGTGTCGCTTACAATTTCTACTGTGGTTAATGCTAAGAGATTTGGTGATAGCGCTGGTCAGCTCCTCATTTCTAAGCCGTCGGTGGTTTTGATCTGCACGAGGACCTCCTCGATGCCCTTCTTCAGACGATCCAGCTCGTCCCCCGTAAGCTGCCTGACGGGTTCCGGAGGCGGCCCGAGGTCAATGCCCCTGATCCTGAGCGCGGACCGCTGGGTCTCGAACTCAACGCCCAATCCCTCCAATAGCGATGAGGCCCTGTTCACGAGCCGTTGGTACCTGAACCCCTCCTCGATCCTCCCCTCCCTGATCGACCGGTACACTCCCACCACGACCTCCGGGAAGACGCCCGCGACGCCGCTGACGGTGGCGTTGGCGCCGATCAGGAATCCGTAAGCGATGAGTTCGTCGCTGCCGATCGCGATGAAACGCTTGTCCCTGAACTCGGAAACGAGCTCAAGCGCGAGAGCAGGATCTCCGCTGCTGTCCTTGATGCCCTTCACGTTACCCAGCTCTCCTAGAACCCTCGAGACGATCCTGAAGCCGAGGCTGTAACCCTGCCTCGACGGGATGTTGTACAGGACCACCGGGATCGACGACCTCTCCGAGAGCTCGGCGTAGAACCTGAAGAGCGTCTCCTCGTCGGGCCTGTAGTAAAACGGGGCCACCGCGGCAGCCGCGGTAGCGCCTATGTCGTTCGCGTGCCTGAGAAGCTCCTTCACCGTCTCCATATCCGATGCGCCGACGTGAACGATCGCCACCTCGCTCGTCTCCAGGTTGCCAACGAACTTCTCAGCGACGCGCTTCCTGTGCTCGACTCCGTGCCTCGGCCCCTCCCCCCAGGTACCTAGGACGTAGTAGCCCCTGACTCCTCTACCCCTCAAGAACTCCATGTAGGAAGGTATCGCGTTCTCGTGGCCTCTGGAAGGCGTGATCGTCGATGCGATTACCCCCTCGAACCTGATCAGGTCTGCCATCGGAGCTGCAGAAGTTCACCTTAGGTTATCCTTTTCCCTCTTCGTGCAGAACTTCGGCGTGAGCCGAACGCTAAGGGCGTCGGAAGGCCCTTTCTAAGGGACCGGAGTTCCAGGTGGCACGGCCAGTACGGCATCGACATATCCGATATATACAACGTCGTTCTCCCGAGGAGGAGGACTGTGCGGAGCGAGGGAAGGTGGGCCGGTTGGCGACGCAGAGGGAGCGGTTAGAGCTGATGAGGCAGGGCATCATCAGGGGTGCGATAATCCCCAAGCTCGAGGCGGACGGCTTCATGGTCTCCAGCTGGAAGCGGCCCGTATCGTTGGAGGACATGGAGCTCCGGGAGGACGGGTGGGTTCCTTACTACACCCAATACACGACGTGGGAGACGTACAAGAGGGAGGAGCCTTTACACCTCTTCTTCAACACCTTCTACGGCGACGTCTACGAGAGAGCGTACAGGCACTGCTTCGTGGAGTACCTCCTCCCCATCAAGTCTTCCAGGATACCGATGGCGCTCGTGGGGACCTTCAGCCGCCTCAACCTCAAAGACGGTGGCCACATCTGGAAGCACAGGATCATGGTGGACATCTCAGACCCTGACGTCGCGATCACCGAGATCGAGAAGGTCTACGACGAGCTCCTTCTGGCGCTGATCGAGGCCGGCCTGGTCAAGGTCGTCGAGGACAAGGAGAGGAAAGGCGGTAGGTGATCGGGAAGCGTCGGTCTTCGATGCACCAGCGATTGGAGGGATAAAACGAAGAAGGTTTTTGGTGATACGCCAGCTCAGACTCTGCGTATCGCCGCCTCTATCTTCGACCTGATCTCGGATGGGATCTCGGTGAGGTTGTGGGCACGCCTCGCGTGGACCGCGATCATCTCAAGGGCCTCCTCCTTGCTTCCGGCGCCCCTGATCTCGAATCCGCAGTCCATCCCGACGTCCTTGCACCTGAACTCGTAGCGAGGCATCTCGCATCGAGTTGTGCGTCCCTCACCGACAAGCTTTCCGGGATGACCTGATGTGGAGTGTGGCGGCCCGACGGTTCGCGGTCGAGCACCGCTCGCAAACCGAGCTTCAGGCGGTCAAGAGGGCCCTCATGAGTCCCAGCCGGACCACGTTAGATGCGGCTACTTCTACATGGTGTGATGCGTTCATGGGACGGTCTCTCTGAGGTCTCGCGTTCCAGCCGATGGTTCTCCGCAAAACTAAACGATATGTGTTGGATGGGTGGAGCAAAATCCGGTCAGCCATGTCAGCGAGGCGCGCGACGGCCTACGAGACGGTGACGGCCGCGGTGGACGTGATCAGGTACCTCAAGGAGCGGTACAACTACAGGAAGCTCTCGTCGCTGTTGAAGATACCGCAATCAACGCTCACGCGCTACGTCAGGGGCGAGACGGTTCCGAGGCTGAGCCACGCGCGTAGGATACTGGAGTGGGGACAGAGGTACCTGAGACCAGAAGACCTAGTTAGGGAGTTCGTGAACGGAGAGGACCTGGACGGTTTCGCGAGGATCGTGACGGAGCCATCTGTGGTCAGGATGCTGGCGGGGAGCGCGATCGAGGCCTTCACCGGCAGGAGGATTCTTGGGGTGCTGAGCATCGACCACCTGGCGCTGCCCATAGCGACGGCCTTCGCGCTGCTCACCGGCACCAAGCTGTTCCAGCTCTCGGAGGGGCCACAGTGGGGCCGTGAAAGGTCGTTCCCCATATTTTACCGGCATGAGGGTGAACCGTCGCCGAAATGCCTCTGGTGCCCCACATCGGTCAGCGAGGCCGGTGATGGGATGCTTCTGATGACGCTCGCCGTCACCCACCACGCCCCACTCTCGGAGGTCATTAAGGCGTTAGAGGAGAGGAAGGTCCGCGTATCGGGGATATACACGCTGGTGGCCAAGAGGAGGGTCTGGAACGAACTGAGGGGCCCTGTGGCGTGCAAGAAGCACGCGGTCCTTCTCCTCTCGTGAGCCTCACGTGTACTCGCGCCATGTGTGACCGCACTTGGTGCACCTGAAGAACTGCGTCATCGGTTCGTCTGCGGACCTCGTCTGGACAGTCCACCAGTAGGCTTCCCGGTTGCCGCACTGTGGGCAGACCACGTCGGTCGTCTTCGGATGGATCGAGGCCTCGTCGCTCTCGTCCACCACGATGGCCTTCCTCCTCTGGGCCCTGACCCTTCCGAGGTTGACTGTGACCGATCCCGAAGCCTTCTTGTAACCGCACTTCCTGCAGACCAGCACGACGCCCGATGAGGTCCGTGTCGAGGTCATGAAGCCGCCGCACTTCGGACAGAACTCCATCCTCTCCCGGCACGACATCGCAGCTATGTATATGTTAGCTGTTCGTATGGGTCCGGGGGTGATCGATTGGAGAGGGTGAGGGTCGCCGTTATCGGCGCAGGGTTCTGGGGGAGGAACCACGTCAGGGTGCTGACCGAGCTCGATGGGTGTGAGGTGGTTGCGGTCTGCGACATCGACCTCGACAGGGCCAAAAGGGTCGCACAGGCTTTCGGTGTTCCGAGGTACACCGCAGACTACAGGGAGCTCTGCGAGGACGACTCCGTGGACGCGGTCACCGTCTGCACCCCATCCACCACCCACGCCAGGATGGCCGTCGACTTCGTCTCGTCGGGGAAGGACGTGCTGGTGGAGAAGCCGATGGCCTCGAACCTGGAGGAGGCGCTGTGGATGGCCGACGAGATCAGGTCGTCCGGAAGGTCCGTGATGGTCGGGTTCATCGAGCGCTTCAACCCGGCGGTGCAGAAGGCGGTCGAGATGCTGCGCCAGCGGAGGATCGGTGACCCCATCCTGATCTACGGCAGGAGGATAGGGCCGTGGCCCGAACGGATAGGAGACGTCGGGGTGATCCACGACACCGCCATCCACGACATCGACCTCTCGGTGCACCTGTTCGGCGGCCTTCCGAGGTCGGTCTTCGCCGTCGGAGGCTCGGTCATACACACGAAGGAGGATCACGTCCAGTCGACGCTCGACTTCGGAGGGGGAAGGTCTGCGATGATCGAGGCCAACTGGCTCACCCCCAGGAAGAAAAGGGAGATGTTCGTGACGGGGACCGAGGGCGTGCTGAGCATCGAGTTCCTCAGGAGGGAGGTGGTGCTCGAGAAGGCCGATGGCTCCTACTCTCCCGTGGTGGAGCAGCGTGAGCCTCTGAAAGTGGAGCTCGAGAACTTCGTCAGGTCGATAGCTACCGGGAGCCCTCCCTCACCGGATTACCGGGACGGCCTGATCTCGACGGCGATCGCCGAGGCAATCCTCCTCTCGATCAGAAGAGGGAGGACCGTTCACCTCGACGAGCTGGTCAGCCTCCGGGAGCTGGGGGTCGATGTAAGGGATTAGACGGGTCGCTGCCTGGGTCGTCGCGAACAACCCTATGTTTCGGTTTTGGGGCTGATGGCCGATGGACCTCGACGTCAGGACGGTGACTGTCGGTCCGCTCATGACCAACTGCTACGTGCTCGTCTCCGCGGGGGAGGCGCTCGTCGTCGATCCTGGATGGGAGGTGGAGAAGATCCTGGCCGAGCTGTCGGGGCTGAGGGTCGTCGGGATAGTGGCGACGCACGCCCACTTCGACCACGTAGGAGCTGTGGAGGAGCTCAAGGAGAGGTTAGGCGTTGAGTTCCTCATGCACAGGGCTGACGTTCCGCTGCTGGATTACGTGGAGGAGTTCGCTTCTCGTTTCGGACTGAGGGTCAGGAGGCCCAAGCCGGACAGGTTCGTCGAGGACGATGATGAGCTGCGGGTGGGTGATGTGAAGCTCAGGGTGCTGCACACGCCGGGTCACTCGCCGGGGAGCATATGCCTCCACCACGATCTCGTGTTGCTCTCCGGTGACACGCTCTTCAACGGATCGGTGGGCAGGACCGACTTCGTTGGCGGCAGCTTCGAGCAGCTGGAGCTTTCGATCAAAACCAAGATCTACACGCTCGACGACGCCACGATAGTGTACCCAGGTCACGGACCGATAACGACCGTCGGGACGGAGAAGGCGTTCAACCCGTTTGTCAGGCCATGAGCTCTGATGCTTGGGCCGATCTCGTGGAGCGGATCGTTTCCTGTGAGAGGTGTCCGAGGCTCGTAGAGCACAGGAGGAGGGTTGCCGAGAACCCGCCGAAGAGGTACAGGGGCCAGCAGTACTGGGCCAGACCACTTCCGGGCTTCGGGGATAGGAACGCGAGGATCCTCGTGGTGGGACTTGCGCCGGCGGCCCACGGAGGCAACAGGACCGGCAGGATGTTCACAGGCGACTCGTCGGCCGACTTCCTGATGAGGACGCTCCACTCCCTGGGGTTGGCCAGCATGCCGAGGTCGGTGAGCAGGGACGACGGCCTTCAGCTCTGGGACGTCTTCCTAACCGCGCCGGTGAGATGCGTACCTCCCGAGAACAGGCCGACGCGCGAGGAACTCGAGAACTGCTACCCGTTTCTGAGGGAGGAGTTTGCGCTGCTGGGGAACGTGAGGGTGATAGTGGCGCTCGGAGCGATAGGGTTCTCGGCTGTGAGGCGTCTGCTGGCAGACGAAGGTTTCTCGCCGGTGGGAAAGAGGACTCCCAAGTTCTCTCACGGGGCCCACTACGAGTTCAGGAACCGGGAGGGCAGGAGAATTCACCTCCTGGCGTCCTATCACCCGTCGAGGCAGAACACCAACACCGGGAGGCTCACCGAGGCGATGTTCAGGAGGGTCTTCCGCAGGGCGATTGAGCTGGCCAGGTCCTGATGCCCCCGTAACAGTCACCCCTGCTCTATCCTGATGAGGTCCGAACTCTCCCGGACGAACCTGTTGATCCCCGTCTGGGCGATCAGCCTGCAGTTGTCCAAAATCTCCACGAGGTTCGTCAGCATCAGCCGGTACGAGAGCGACTTCTGGACGTCCCTCACCGACTCCAGCACGGTTGACTCTAGCGCGTTTATGCGGTCCAGCAGCTCCGGCACCTTATCGAGGGCCTGATTCAGCAGCTTGATGTCCGAGACGAGGTAGCCGTTGAGGGACATCCCGAAGACGTTCGAGACCTCCGAGGCCAGCTCCTTCAGATGCTCTACCAGCTGCCTCCCCTCCCTTCCCCTCGACTGGCCCAGCTTCACCACCTCCCTCGAGACCTGGAGCGCGTGGTCAGCCGTCTCCTCGACCGCGGCAAGCACGACCCTGAGACCCGTGAGCGCCAACGGCGAGTCGAGCCCGACCTCCTTCAGCAGCGACCTCTCGCGTGCTGTGGTGAGGAGCTGTCTCAAAGCCAAGAAGTAGTAGGAGTCGATCTTCTGCTCAGCCCTGGAGACCTCTGCTGCCTTCTCGGACATATTGTGGATCAGCGCGTCGACGGAGGACTCGATCATCCATGCTATGAGCTCCTGCATCCTCCTCAACAACTCGACCACCGTGTACCTCCTCGAGTCGATGAGGACCTTCATCACCACCTCGTAGTCGTCCTGCCTCACGACCTCCAGACCCGGCAGCCTCTCGATGGTCCCGAGTATCCAGTCCAGCTTCTGAACCGCGAGCCCGGTCCTCGACTCGATGACGATCTCGTCGTAGCCCTGGAGGTAGCACGCCGTGACGATCCTCTCGAGGACCTCTCCTCTCTCGATGGCGTCCCCGTTCACGACGGCCCTTAGCGTCTTCGTCTCCCTCGGGGCCAACCGTATGCAGAGGCCCTCGTCCAGCTGCTCGACGTACACCGAGTCGCCCGGCTTGAGGCCCTTCTCCAGCGCCCACTTCCTCGGCAGCGACACCACCAGCGTCGTCGTACCCAATTTCTGGAGCCTCCTGATCTCCAACCCCGTCCCAGTATATGCGTGAATATACCATATTTGACTGTTGCGCGAACACGGTCCATGCCAATTCGTTGGCTATTAAGGACCTCATGAGGACGACGTGAAGGCACCCCACTTCTCAGCTTGCGGGGCTGAGCGCTGAACGGGCTGCTGCAACTCGCTGCGGAGGGCTCGACCGTCAAGCCCGGAGCACGCACATTTTTTATTTCTACTGAAGTTGGGTGGAGCGTGAGCCCGCAGGAGGGGAGGGAGCCCCTGGTTTACATCAACGGCGAGCTGTATCCCAAATCTGAGGCGAAGGTCTCGGTCTTCGACCACGGCCTCCTCTACGGAGACGGTGTCTTCGAGGGCATAAGGGTCTACAACGGCGTGATCTTCAAGCTCCGGGAGCACGTGGACCGGCTGTACAGGTCCGCGAAGGTCCTGAGGCTGAGCATCCCGATGGACAGGGAGCAGATGGTGCAGGAGGTCGTGCGGACGGTGAGGGCCAACGGCTTCAGGGACGCCTACATCAGGCTGATCGTCACGAGGGGTGTCGGTGACCTGGGACTGGACCCGAGGAAGTGCGGAAGGCCGAACGTCATCATCATCGTGGAGCACCTCGAGCCGATCCTCGGTTCTGGTGTCAGGGAGAAGGGGATCACGGTCATCTTCAGCTCGACGAGGAGGGACCCGGTCCAGTCGACGAGCCACGAGGTCAAGTCCCTCAACTACCTGAACTCGATACTCGCGAAGATAGAGGCGATCGAGGCGGGTGCGGACGACGCGATAATGCTCGACGGCAGGGGCTTCGTTGCGGAGGCCACGGGCGCCAACGTCTTCATCGTCAGGAACGGGACCCTGATCACGCCACCGGTCACCACGGGGATACTGCCGGGGATAACGAGGGCGGTCGTGATCGAGATCGCAGGGAAGTTGGGCATACCGGTTCAGGAGCGGGACATCACGCCTGTCGAGTTCATGACCGCGGACGAGGCCTTCGTGACCGGGACGGGCGCGGAGCTCGTGCCGATAGGATTCGTTGGCAAGGTCCCGATAGGAGACGGGAGGCCGGGGCCGGTATTCAGGCGCATCCTCGAGGAGTTCAATAGGTACAAGGTCGATCCGAGGAACGGCGTGCCAGCCTTCTGACGCGCGGAGCCCGGAGCCGCACGGTCATTGCCATTTTCGCGATGTGAGGGTGACGCAGCGCGATTCGGGAGACGGATTCAGATCTCACCTAAAAGGAGGGGCCCTGACGTCACTTTGGGAAGCCCCAGGCGACCAGCACGTTCTGGACAGCACCGACGTAGATCCCGAAGGTGACGAGGAGCGCCAGCAGCACAACCATCGGAGCCATCATCGAGATGGGAGCGTCGTGGGCGTGCCTGTGCTCCCCCACCTGGAAGACGTACATGAAGGTCCTAGTGTAGTAGCCGAGCGTGATGGCGGTAGCGAGGATCGCTATCGAGGTCAGCAGCCAGAGCCCGGCTTGGAAGCCTCCGAGGAAGATCACCAGCTCGCTGAAGAAGCCCGCGAGGGGAGGAGTCCCGGCGATGGAGAGACCTCCGGCGAGGAAGGCGACGGCGGTGAAGGGCATGCTCGACATGAGGCCGCCGAGCTTCCGGATGTCACGCTCCCCGACGGAGTGGATGATCACGCCTGCGGTCATGAAGAGCAGGGACTTCGCGAGGCCGTGCGTCACCACCTGGAGGAGCCCTCCCATGACGCCGACGGGTGCGAGGAGCGAGAGGCCGAAGGAGATGTACCCGATCTGGCTCACGGAGCTGTAGGCGAGGACCCTCTTGATGTCCGTCTGGACGAGGGCCATGGCTCCTCCCCAGATCATGGTGATAACGGAGAGCAGGGCGATGGCGCCGGCGAAGGGCTTGAAGTGCGGCCCAAGCATCTCGATCACTATCCTGGCGAATGCGTAGACGCCGGTCTTGATCATCACGCCGCTCAGGAGGACGCTGATCGGTGTCGGTGCCTCGGCGTGGGCGTCGGGTAGCCACGTGTGGACGGGGAATAGGGCCATCTTCACCGCTGCGCCTGCGAAGATCAGGAGCGAGACGATCTGGAGCTCGGGCCTCGTGTCCAACGGTGCCCTGCTGAGGAGCGTGGAGAACTCGACGTTACCGTAGAGCACGTTGAGCCATACGATGCCGGTCAGGAGCGCGAGGGCGCCGGCGTGGGTCATGGCGAAGTACTTGAAGCCGATGACGCGGGCGTTCCCTGTCCCCCAGTAGGCGATCAGGAAGTAGCTCGGGATCAGCATCAGCTCCCAGAAGATGTAGAACAGGAAGAGGTTGGTGACGAGGACGACGCCGAGCATCCCTCCCACGAAGAGCAGCAGTAGGGCGTAGTAGGCTTCAAGGCCCAGCTCGTTCTCCATGTACCTCGAGGAGTAGACGCTGGCGAGGAAGCCGACCAGTGCTATCAGCGTCAGGAAGAGGAGGCTCAGGCCGTCGAGCCGGAAGCCGAGGGAGAGGCCGAGCTGCGGCAGCCAAGGATACCTCTCCTCGATGACGCGACCGGAGGCGACCTGGAGGGCGTTCAGCGCGGTGAGCGCCAGGACCACTCCCAGCACCGCGTGGGAGATCAGCTCCGAGGCCCTGTGGCCAGCGATCCGGCCGAACAGGAACGCGAGCGGCGCGAATCCCACGGGGAGGGCGACCGTCAGCAGCAGAGAAGGCACTCCCAGCTCGATCATTCAACGATTGGCCCGACTCCGTTTATTTAAATGCGACACGCGACGGATCAGGTCCGTTGGATGACATGTAACGACTACCGTGGCCAGAGGGGTACGTCTCTTGGCGTATCGGCAGCGTCTTTCCATCGTCATTTGAAGTTACTGCAAAAATTGCCAAGGATGGTCGAGCAAATTATGGCATTCCAGAAATACCAGAAAACACCGTCCTAATCTATGCCAAGCTATGTTTATGTTTTGGACGTTTTAGGGATTAGAGCGTGAGAGCGGAAAACAGGAGTCGGAGGCTAGCGTTCCTGTTGCTGGCAATGGCGGCGGTCGTCGCGGTGGCATCGGCGGCCTTGGCTGTCGAGATAAGCCTAAGCTCAAACGATGTGGATAGGATTGGTGCGACGCCCCAGGTTGACGTTCTCTGTCCCGCTAATCTATGTCAGGTGACGAGGGTCCGGTGGGTCATCACCAGCAGCTACCCCTACCAAGTCGACCAGGTCAGGGTCCAGTGGACGCCGGCTACTACTAACAACTACAACGTGTACGTCACCCTATTCGATTCCGACTCCAGCGCGATTTCAGGAGGTGCTACAACCGTGTCGGTGAGTGGGGGGAGTCCAACGGACACATGGGTTGACGTCAGCGACGTCGATCCTGGGCAAGTGTACAAGATTCAGATAGTAATCGTAGAGGCGACGTCGTGACGGCCGCGCCTTGAACCGCAGAGACGTCGCCGTTTTTTCCATCGCGCTATTCCTCATAACGCTCACAGCCTTCTCCGTCTCGATGTCCATCGCGGCAGTGGACCCTTTGGCCAGCAGGTCCTACGTCGAGTACGTGCTCGGGAAGGCATCGGGCATAAATCCTCCCGAGATCAGGAGAGTGGAGCTGAGCGGTGACCCAGTCAGCAGCGTTAGCATCTCGTTTTACAAGAGAACAGGTGCTCTTCAGCGGATTGGGGTGACCGTCACGCTGTACGACGATTACGGCAACGTCGTGGGGTCGGGCAGCGACTGCAGAAGTTATTCAGGGACTGGGATCCGTTCAGTGAATGTTCCGGTCTCTCCAAACCCACAGCAGTCTCAAGTGGCCCGGGTCGTAACCTCGATACAGGTGGTGCCTCTATGCATTTGAGGACCGCATCGCTTTCAACGTTGTTGCTTTTGATGGCGTCGGTATCGGTTACAGCTTTCAGCGTCGCGGTCTCACTCACTTCCTCTGGCGTCGATAGGTTGGGAGCCGGAGAGTCCAATGTGCCGAAGTACAATTTCTGGGTGACGTCCCTCTCCGTAACAGTCAACAACAATAACGCGAACAACAGGATCACGGGAGTAACAGCGTACATAGGGATCGACGTTCCCGGAACTTATGTGGTGACCGTGACGGTGAACGACAATCCATCGTGTAGCGCCAGCACGACCGCCAGCCTTCCGGATTCCGTGACCGTAATCCTACCCAACGATCCCGCATGCAGGTACCTTAGTCCAGGCGCGCCCGTCAGGATAGAGGTCAGGACTCCATGACGCGAGCCGTTGCCAGGACCCTGGTCCTGATCCTTGTAA
>Ga0105162_1000379_pt1 | contig 29634 bp, 25 predicted proteins | sample JNZ201metaG_FD_81532 | JGI IMG/M metagenome (GOLD analysis project Ga0105162, IMG submission 81532) | Hot spring microbial communities from Jinze hot spring, China to study Microbial Dark Matter (Phase II) - JNZ 20120812A | ecosystem: Environmental > Aquatic > Thermal springs > Hot (42-90C) >...
TCTTATGTCTTTGCAAATCAAACTTTTTAAAAATTTGAAAAATTTTATTCGCTCAAAAGGTTGCCCTGTGCCGATAACTTCAAGTGTAAATAGTGAAATTATACACGACACTTACACTGTTTTTTCAGAACTTGATTTCATCGGGCAAAATGTTTATATGGATCATCCATTTTTTGAAACAGGCAAAGAATGGATTGGGATTCCATTTTTTAGAAACGAGAATTATCTCAAGCGAAAAGATAGATGGACTTTTCCTGTTTATTCTGCATTTTATGCGTGGAAAAATAAGCCGATTGTAATTCGTGAATGTTCGCAGTGTTTCCCAAATGAATTCAGAGTTTCAAGTTTCATTCATCTTGCGGTTTATTCGCTTCTTCAAGATTATGATGCGGTGATTCATTTTGCTTATTACACTTGGGCTGATGTGAATCAAATCTCGTCGTTTGGCTTTCAAGCAGATCCAACAAGATGGGGGTTATTTGGTTATGCAGGAAAAATTTTTATAAATGGAGAAATAAAACCATTCTCAAAAGAAATTGACATTTGCTTTAAGGATGATGACTTAAAAATTTGGGCTGACTGGTGGAGTGATGTTTATAAACTTTCTTTCAAGTTTAAAGTCCGAAATAAAATCGCAGGTGATAAAATTAATGATGGAGCAATGAATATCTTTTCAAAAGCAATTTTTACCGATGCGAATGTGCGAAGTTTTGTTGATTCTTTGATAAAAGAAGGTGATGAAAATGATGAGGTAAGAATTGATTTTTCAAGCGGGACTTTGTTTGTCAATTCTTCAAATTTTGTGGCGGTGGCTGGTGAAGTTGATACTTCAAAAATTTATGAACTTGGCAAAATCAAATTTAAAACTTCATCATCTATAGTTGCTTTTGTGATGGTTGGTTTAGATGGAGAGAATTTGTTTTCTTCAAAGAAATTATGTGTTAAGGTTGTAACGGTTGCGAAAAATTACGGGCAGATTTTTGAGAAGGTTGGTGAGAAAAAATTTGCTTTGAAAAATCAAGGTAGAGCGCCAGTGCAAACTCTGGGCGAGGGTTCTGAAAGTGGAACACAAATCTGGTGGAATGATGAAAAATTTTTAAAAGGGTATTTGAAGAATGGGAGTTGGGAAGTTTTAATTGATAAAGAGAAAAAATTTGTCTTTCTGTTTTGCGATACTCCGAATGTTAAGTTTGAAATTGCCGAATCGTTGATTGGAAATGGGAAGTCAAAAAAATTTTATCAAGAATTTGGAGAAGAAAAGTTTGAAGATGTTAAGAGCGGTGTGCTTGTTTATCCGGGCTATTCAAAATACGTTTTGGTTTATTGAAATTTATTCTCTTGTGAAAACTTTATAACCGAGCGAGTTTATGATTTCAATTGCTTTTTTTGCATCGCTTTCGCTCCCGAAGGAAATTCTAAATGTTCCACCAATGCCTTCTCTTACTCGTAGAAGTTCAATGTCTTTTATGTTTAAACCACCCTGATAAAGTGCAGTTGAAATTTTGCTTAAAACCCCGGGCTTGTCTTCAACAATTATAAAAACATCGTAAAGAGGATTTATGAAACCTTTGCGACTTGAAGGAATTTCGTTTCTAAATTTGAAAGCAGTTTCAAATTCTATTTTGAAATTTTCTATTTCGCCAGATTTAACAAGGTTGCGATATTTGTAAAGTCCGTTTATGAAATTATCAAGTGCTTCAGTTATTTTTTCACGGTTAAATGAGATTATATCATGCCAGATTTCAAATTGACTTGAAGCTATTCTTGTCAAATCCCTGAAACCGCCACCGGCAAGCGAAAGATAATCTGTTCCCATTGCGCCGGCTGTATTTACAAGTAAAACCGCAAGAAGTTGCGGGAGATGGCTTATGTATGCGGAAATTCTGTCGTGTATCTCTGGGTCAAGCAAAATTATGTTTGCACCCGTGAGCTTTATAAGTTCAATAAAGTTATTAACAATTTTTATCGGGACATTGAAAGAAGGGCATAAGACATAAACTGCATTTTGAAAAAGGAAAGGATCGGCTGAATATATACCCTTTCTTTCAGAACCAGCCATTGGATGACCGCCGATGAAATAGACATCATTTTTAATTTTTTCAGCTTCTTTGAGAATAATTTTTTTAACGCTTCCAACATCGGTTATAATTGTCCCTGATCTTACACTTTTTGCGATGATTTGAATTTGTTTTAAAATTTCTCCAATCGGTGTGCATAGGAAAACAACATCTGCATCTTTTACAGCGTCTTCAATTGAGTTTGCTTTTTCTGTTATTGCTCCAATTTCAAGTGCCACATTAAGAGATTTTGAATCAATGTCAAATCCAGTGATTTTGAAGTTTTGATTTTTTTGTTGTCTTAGTGCAAGTCCAAGTGAGCCACCAATTAGCCCTGTGCCGATGATGGATATTTTTTGAAACATAGGTTTATTGAATTTTTCTTCCTATTGCTTCTGCGATTTTTCTTATTTCAATCATAAGCTGTGTAAATTGTTCAAGGTAAAGAGATTGCGGACCATCCGATTTTGCTTTTTCAGGTTGGTGATGAACTTCAACTATTAAACCATCAGCTCCAGCTGCGATTGCTGCTCTTGCAACGGGTATAACCTTGTCTCTTAGTCCCGTTGCATGTGATGGATCAACTACAATGGGCAAATGACTTTTCTTGTGTATGACTGGAATTGCGTTTATGTCAAGTGTATTTCTTGTTGATGTTTCAAATGTTCTTATACCTCTTTCGCAGAGTATGACATTGTGATTACCGCCGGCGAGTATGTATTCAGCAGCCATGAGCCACTCTTCAATTGTTGCAGCCATTCCTCGTTTTAGCATAACTGGTTTATCAATTTTGCCAAGTTCTTTTAAAAGTGCAAAATTTTGCATATTTCTTGCCCCAACCTGTAAAATGTCAGCATATTTTGCAACTAATGGGATATCTTTTGTATCAAGAACTTCTGTGATCACGAGGAGATTATATTCATCAGCAGCTGCTCTTAAAAGTTTTAATCCTTCTTCACCAAGACCTTGAAAGGAGTAAGGGGATGTTCTTGGTTTAAAGGCACCGCCACGCAAAATTTTTGCTCCATTTTGAGCGACATGTTTTGCGATTGTAAAAATTTGTTCTTCGCTTTCAACCGCACAAGGTCCAGCCATTACAACTATTTCTTCAATGTTGCTTCCAATTTTTACTCCGTTTATGTTTATGACAGTTCCCTCGTGTTTGAAGGCACGATTCGCAAGTTTATATGGCTCGGTGATTCTGTAAACCTCAGCAACCCCGGGCAAAAGTTGAATGTTTCTGTGGTCAAATTCAGGTCTTACTCCTATCGCCCCGAGAACTGTTCTTGATACCCCTGTTGAACGGTGGACATCAAAGCCGTGGTCGTTTAAAACTTTTATAACATTTTGAATTTGTTCTTCGGTTGCATCAGGTTCCATAACAACGATCATTGTTTCAAACCTCCTTTTGTTTTTGTTTTGGATAGGAAATTTTATAAAAGTGAAGAATTCGTTATGTGGGGATTTATGATTTTAAGCCCAGTGGTTGCGCCACCACTGGGCAAAATAGTGGGCGTAAAAGCAAACGCGGAAGGAAATTTGGTAAAGCACCGTTTCTAAATTGAGCGAACCTATGTGAGCGTTGCTTAAATTCATCATTTAAGTTTTGTTTTCTACTTTGAATTAAATATAAAAAATTTGCAACGATTTCGCAAGTAATTCGGCGTCTTATGACAACTCGGTCGCTAAATCTTCAATGTTGAAACGTCTGTCAAGTTCAACATATTTTTTACCTTGTTTTACAGTGGCGCAGTCAGCATAAGGGTCGTGCTCAAAGAACAAAATCCAATTTTCTTCAACCGCTCTTTTTAAAAGTTTCTTCTTCTCATCCATCGTCACAAGCGGTTGTAAATCATAAGCCATAACATACGGAATTGGAATGTGTGAAGATGTTGGAATTAAATCACCACAATAAACAATTGTTTTTTCTCCATCTGAAATTTTCACAAGCTGCTGACCGAATGTGTGTCCGTTTGAAACAATTAGCTCAATCCCATCAAAAATTTCAAATTCCCCATCAACAATCTCAATCTGATTAAATTCAATCAACGGGAGAAAATTCTCTGGAAGATAACTTGCTCTATCTTTTTCATTTGGATTCATCGCAAGTTCAAGATTTCGCTTCTGGACATAATAGGTTGCGTTTTTAAAGGTTGGCTTTATAACTCCATCTGTGTCAATCATTGTTGCACCGCCTGCGTGGTCAAAGTGTAAATGTGTTAAGATAACATCGGTTATATCATCAGTTGTTAAGCCAAATTTCGTGAGCGAATTTTCAAGTGTATATTTTGAATGATCAATTCCATAAATGTCAACAAATTTATTCTCCCATTTTTTTCCTATGCCCGTGTCAATTAAAATTTTTCTATCGTCGCCGATTATTAGAAGAGTTCTCAAGGCAAGTTCAATTCTATTTTTATCATCTGATGGGTTTAATTTATCCCAGATTGTTTTTGGCACGATTCCAAACATTGCTCCGCCGTCAAGTTTGAATCTTCCTGTTTCAACTGCGTGAATTTCGTATTTACCTATTCTCATTGTTTATCCACAAATTTTATTTTTGGAAGATTTGAAAAATCAAAATTTTGTTCATTTACTTTGAGAGCGTTTTCTGCTTTTTCAAGCCAGATTTTAACCTGCGTCAAAAGTTCGGAGAGGTTTATATCACGGTATATTTCTGGAAAGTTTGAAAGTTTATCAATTGCTTTTTTAAATTGGCTAACTGCACCACGAAAGTTATAATTTGTCAGATGATAAAATGCAACTGTTATATGTATCAAGCCGTGATAAAATTTTTTCAGTTCTTGATCTCGTTCTTCATTCCAAATTTCTTCAAGTGTATCGTGACATTCAAAAAATAATTCGCTGTTGAATTCATCTATCGCTTTTTTAAAGTTGTCCATTATCAAAAATTTAGTTTATTTCGGCTGATTAAAAAATAGCAAAATGCTGGAAATTTAGCAAAATGGATAATTTGGAATAGCGGTTGCTTGTTTTTAAATTTTTATAAAAAAGAGAGAAGATGCGCAATCGTCTTGGAGTTATCTTTTTGACGGTGTTGATAGATTTAATTGGATTTGGAATTGTGATTCCGCTTTTGCCTTTTTATGCACTTCATTTTGGTGCAAATTCATCTCAAATTGGTCTTCTTGTGTCTTCTTTCTCGTTTATGCAGTTTATTTTTAATCCAATTTGGGGTAGAATTTCAGATAGAATCGGAAGAAGACCAGTCATCTTGATAAGTGTTTTTGGTTCTTTTCTGTCTTACTTAATTTTTGGGCTTGCAAATTCTCTTATGGTTTTGTTCATATCAAGAATGCTTGCTGGATTGATGGGCGCAAATATAGCAACTGCACAGGCTTACATCGCTGACATAACCCCGCCCGAGGAAAGAGCAAAGGGAATGGGAATTGTTGGAGCTGGTTTTGGAATTGGATTTGTCGTTGGACCATTTATCGGCGGTTTGTTAAGTAAGTTTGGCTATACCGTGCCGATATTTTTCGCATCTGGACTTTCTCTATTAAACTTTCTTCTCGCTCTTAAATTTCTGCCCGAGCCACAAAAACATGTTCAATCTGAACGAAGGTTAAGTTATCTTGATTCTGTTTCAAAAATTTTTTCCGATGGGATTCTGGTTTTCCTTTACTTTACATTTTTTGTGATAACTTTCGGAATTTCAATTAACTATGTCGTCTTTCCGTTGTTTACAAAAGACACATTCAATTTTGACGCATCTCATAATGGTTTGCTGTTTGGTTATATCGGGATGATGGGTGTTTTCACACAGGGTTATCTCATTGGGAAAATAACGAGAAAAATAAATGAAGAGAAAGTTCTAATTGCTGGGACTTTTCTTATGTCGGTTGGGTTGACGGGAATGATTTTTTCATCTCATTTTTTGCAGTTTTTAATTTTTGTGACATTTTTTACATTTGGAAGTGGTATAACGACACCGACAGTGTTAAGTTTAATCTCTCGTCGTGCAAATCCAGAAGTTCAAGGAATTACGCTTGGGTTCGGGCAATCGCTTTCAAGTTTAGCTCGTGTCCTTGGTCCATCAACAGGTGGTTTTCTCTACGGAAATCTTGGACATAAGATGCCATTTGTGTTTGGTGCTTTGAGTTTGGGATTGAGTTTTCTGTTTGCGGTTACAATTTACATCAGAACAAATTCTGTAAAATAAATTTAACAGTGCAATGAAAATTTTTGCTTTAATCCTTATTTTAATTTTCGTCGCTTATTTCTTGATTGTGCGTATAATTGGACCTTCAATGATTTTAAAGCCCCGTCAAAAAGTTTTTTTAATTGATGGCAAAATTATCAAAAGCCCAGATGAACTCGGACTTGATTATGAAAATGTTGAGATAAAATCATTTGATGGTGTAATTTTAAAGGGTTGGATCGTCAAAGCAACTGGAAAACCGATTGGAAATGTGATTTACATTCACGGAACTTATACTAATAAGGCATTTGGTTTAAAAAGAGCAAAGTTTTTGAGCGAAGCAGGTTATAATGTTTTGCTTGTTGATCTTCGTTTTCACGGTGAAAGTGGCGGGAGATATTGCACTTATGGGTATCTTGAAAAGTTTGACATTTCGGAGTGGATAAGTTTTATGATAAAGAAATTCCCCGATCTTCCTGTTTCGCTTTTTGGGATTTCGCTTGGTGGTGCAATTGCAATTCAAACCGCTGGGATTGATAACAGAGTTTGTTCGGTGATTGCAGAAGGTAGTTTTTCAAACTTTTACAATTTGATTTATGATTATCAAAAGATGAAATGGAAATTTGCTTCTGATTTTTTGACGAAGAAAGTAATTGAAAGTGTTGAGAAAATGGCTGGATTTAAAGTTGATGAAATTTCCCCGATTGAATATGTTAAGAAAATTTCTTGTCCAGTCCTTTACATTCACGGCAAAAATGATGAAACCGTAAAACCGTGGCATTCGGAAGTTCTTTATCGCAATACGAAAAATGCAGAGTTGTTTCTCGTGGATGGAGCAGGTCATGTCAATTCTTGGGAAGTTCTCGGAGATGGATACTGCCAAAAAATTCTTGAATTTTTAAAATCAAATTGTTCAAAAACAAATTGATGAAGATAATATGCCGAGAGTTGCAATTTTAATGGGGAGCAAAAGCGATGATGAAATAATGCAACATTGTGAAAAATATCTTCAACATTTTGGGGTTGAATATGAAAAGAAAGTTTTATCGGCACATCGTAATCCGATTGAGACGATTGAATTTGCAAGAAATGCGCAGGCAAATGGTTTCAAAGTTATAATCGCAGGTGCTGGAATGGCAGCACATCTTCCGGGCGTAATTGCAGCAAACACAACGATTCCAGTTATAGGAGTTCCATTGCCTTCTTCTGAATTAAACGGGGTTGATGCCCTTTATTCAATAGTTCAAATGCCTCCGGGGATTCCCGTGGCAACGGTTGCAATTGGAAAAGCAGGTGCAATAAACGCAGCGGTTCTTGCTGTCCAGATTCTCGCTCTTGAAGATGAAGAATTGAGAAAAAAACTTGATGATTTCAGAAAACAGGGTTCAAAATTATGAAATTTGGACTTGTTGGACATCTTTGCCTTGATGTGATACGTCTTGCGGATGGAAGCGAGGTTCAAAGTTATGGTGGAATTTTCTTTTCACTTGCTTCACTTGCAAATATAGTTGATGAAGATGATTTGATTTTTCCTGTTTTTGGAGTTGGCGAAGTTGATTTTGATAAATTCATTGAGAGAATAAAAATTTATCCGAATGTTGTGCTTGATGGAATTTTTAAATTTCCCGGGCTTACAAATCGTGTTCATCTTTTTTATCAAGATAGACGTGAGAGGACAGAATGTTCGGTTCATATAGCAAAGCCAATTGAATTTGAAAGGTTAAAAGTGATGATTGATTTTGGAGTTGATGGAATTTTTATAAATATGATCTCTGGATTTGATGTTGAGCTTGAAACTTTGAAATTGTTGAGGAAAAATTTCAAAGGATACATTCATTTTGATATTCACAGTGCAACGCTCGGGATTGACGAGAGAAATATAAGATTTAGAAAGAGGATGCATAATTGGAGGGAATGGCTTGAAAATGTTGATACAGTTCAAATGAATGAGTTTGAGGCAAGATCAATTGGAGAAGAATGGTGGGATGATGATTTGCTTGCTAAAAATGTTCTTGAGCTTGGTCTAAAAGCGATGGTGATAACGAGAGCAAATCTTGGGGCAACGGTTTATTATTTTGATGATGGAGTTAAAAGAATTGATTTAAAAGCTTATGATGTGAATGTGGTTGATCCGACTGGTTGTGGTGATGTTTTTGGTTCAGCGTTCTTTTATAAGTTCTTAAAAACAAGCGATCCCGTCCTTTCAACTGACTTTGCAAATTATGTTGCGGGCTTAAATGCGACAATACCTGGTTCAACCGAGATAGATAAACTTAAAGAGCTCGTGAGAAAATGAGGATTATGATAACTGGATGTCACGGACTTCTTGGTCAGAGCGTTCTTAAAATGTTTTTGAAAAGCACCGATTATGAAATTCTCGCAACAGCAAAAGAAAATAAAACATTTCTTGACTTTGGCGGATTTGATTACACGATGCTTGATATAACGATAAGAAGCGATGTCAAAAATCTTGTTGTTTATTTTCGTCCAGATGTAATAATTAACACAGCAGCTTATACAAATGTTGATGGATGCGAGTTAAATCGTGAGCTTGCGTGGCGTGTAAATGTTGAAGGCGTAAGAAACCTCGTTCATTCAGCAAGAAGAGTTGATGCAAAATTAATTCACATTTCAACTGATTACATTTTTGACGGGAAAAATGGTCCTTACTCCGAAGACGCAAGACCAAATCCGATAAATTATTACGGCAGAACTAAACTTGCGAGCGAGAACGAGATAAAAATTGGTGGAATTAGATTTGCGATTTTGAGGTCAAATGTTTTATATGGCGTTGGGAAAAATGTTAAAAGCAATTTTGCCCTGTGGCTTTATCAAAAGCTTTCAAATGGGGAAAATATAAAAGTTGTGACAGATCAAATTGGAAATCCAACTTATGTTGATGACCTTGCTTTTGCAATTTTAAAAGTTGTTGAATTTGACAAAGAAGGAATTTATAATGTTGGAGGGCGGGATTTTGTTGATAGATATACTTTTGCAGTTAGGTTCGCTGAAATTTTTGAGTTTGACAAAAATCTTATAACGCCGGTTAAAACATCTGAATTAAATCAGATTGCTCCACGACCTTTGAAATCCGGATTGATAACATTGAAAGCGGAAGCTGAACTTGGACTTAAACCGTATGGAGTTGAAGACGGAATTCGGGAGTTTAAATTAAATTTACAAAGTGAAAATGGCGTTTGAGTTTATGATTTATTTTTGGTAAAATAAAAAAGATAAACCTAAGTATTTTGTCTGTGGACATTATCAAAGATTTTTGCACCTAAATAGGTGTTGAATTTATGGTAAGTTTAATTGATGTTGAAAGGCTTTCCCAAAAATTTAAGGTGGTTAAAAAGTTAGGATATCAGAGACAATTTAAGGATATTTTTGATGCTCTAAAAAATGCTTTTGTTTGTTTTTCTGAAAATTACTGAAGATTGTGATTACAAATTTGAATAGCCTTGAAATGCTTCAGGGTGAAATGATAAGAATAAGACAAGAGTTAACAGGAGAAACAAAAAATAAATAATAATTTTCAGCGATGCTTGATTTAAAATTCATTCGTGAAAGTCCAGACATCGTCAAGAGGGCTATTGAACTTAAAAAAGAAAAAGATTGTGTTGATGAAATTTTGAAACTTGATGAAAGAAGAAGAGAACTTATAAAGAAAGGTGATGCGCTCAAAGCAAGAAGAAATGATGTTACAGAAGAAATTGCAAACTTGAAAAAGCAAGGTAAAGATGCAAGTGAATTAATTGAAGAAATGAGGAAGGTTTCTGATGAAATCAAAAAAATTGATAGCGAACTTAAAGAGGTTGAATCTCAACTTGAAAATCTTTTGCTCTGGGTGCCAAATATACCGCATGAGTCAGTTCCGATTGGAAAAGATGCAAGTGATAATGTCGTTGTCAGAACTTGGGGAGAGATACAGGAGTTTGATTTTGAAATAAAAGATCATCTCACGCTTGGGAAAAAGCTTGGGATAATTGATTTTGAACGAGGTGCAAAGTTAACGGGTAGCGGTTTTCCACTTTACATTGGGAGGGGTGCAACGCTTGAAAGGGCTTTGATAAATTTTATGCTTGATCTTCACATCCAGAAACACGGTTATATTGAAGTTTTTCCGCCGTTTCTTGTAAACGAAGCGTCAATGCGTGGAACAGGGCAAATACCAAAATTGAAGGAAGATATGTATTACTGCCCGGAAGATGATCTTTATCTTATACCAACAGCGGAAGTTCCGGTTACAAACATACATCGTGATGAAATTCTTGATATAAGCGAACTTCCGAAAAAATATGTCGCATATTCAGCTTGTTTCAGGCGTGAGGCTGGCTCTTGGGGGAGAGAAACTCGTGGATTTTTGAGAGTTCATCAATTTAACAAAGTTGAACTTGTTAAGTTCACAACGCCTGAGACATCTTACGATGAACTTGAATCCCTTGTAAATGATGCTGAAGAGGTGCTTCAACTTCTTAACATTCCGTATAGAGTTGTGCTTCTTTGCACCGGAGATATGAGTTTTGCTTCTGCGAAAACATACGATATTGAAGTTTGGTCTCCAGCTGAGAAGAAATGGCTTGAAGCGTCAAGCTGTAGCAATTTTGAGGATTTTCAGGCAAGAAGAATGAATGTTAGATTTAAAAGGGATAAAAAATCAAAGCCAGAATTTGTCCATACGCTAAATGGTTCTGGGCTTGCGACTTCAAGATTGATGGTTGCTTTGCTTGAAAATTATCAAACGCCAGAAGGTAAGGTCATTGTCCCGAAAGTTTTGCATAAATACACCGGCTTTACAATCATTGAATAATCAAAAACAAAATTTAATTGTTGAGATGAAAAAGAACATCGTTTTGATTTTAATTGCGATTGTTTTTTCAAGTTGTGCGTTTTTGAAAAACATTGGAATAATTGAGGAAAAAGAATATGTTGCAAAGATTGGGAAAGAGTTCATAACGATTGATGAATTTGAAAAATCATTTGCCAAAAATAATGGTGGATTTGCCAAAGCGAAGGAAAAACCTTTTGAAGACAGAAAAAATTATCTTGATCTTTTGATAAAATTTAAACTCAAAGTTCTTGACGCAAGAGATAAAAAACTTGACAAAGATCCAAGTGTTCAAAAAGAGGTAAATGATTATTATACAACGCTTGCGCTTTCTTACCTTACAAAGAAAGAAGTAATTGATCCGGGTTTAAAACAACTTTACGAGAGACGAAAAGAAGAAATAAGAGCAAGACATATTTTGATTGAATTGCCGGGTGGATTTCACGGAAGCCCTACTTCCGATACTTCAAAGGCATATGAGAGGGCGAAAAAAGTTATTGAACTTTTAAATGCTGGTGTTCCGTGGGATTCTGTTGCAATTGATTTTTCTGATGACCCTTCGGTTATTTTCAACCGTGGTGATCTGTATTATTTCACAGCTGGGATGATGGTTCCTGAATTTGAGGATGCGTGCTATTCAATGAGAGTTGGAGAAAGGACGCAAGTGCCGGTTAGAACGAAATTTGGTTATCATATCATTGAAGTTCTTGACAGAAGACCAAGGGTTGAGATGGTTCGGATAAGCCACATTGGAAGAAAGGTTGAGCGTAATGCAACGCCAGAAGACACGCTTAAAATTTACAATGAAATGAAGGCGGTTCTTGACAGTTTGAGAAATGGTTTTGATTTTGCTGAACTTTCAAAGAGACATTCCGATGATAAATTTTCAGTCCAGCGTGGTGGTGATGCTGGGTATTATTCAAGAGGTCAAGCTTACAGAGAAATTGATCAGTTTATGTTTAATGCAAAAGTTGGTGATATAAGCGACATAATAAGAACAAGATGGGGTTATCACATCGTCAAAGTTACAGAAATAGTTCCAGTTAAGCCGTTTGATGAAATTGTTGAAGATCTTAACAAACTTTATCAGTCGTATCGGCTTGAATACGATTTCAAAAATTATGTTGAGAAATTGAAGAAAGAGTATAACTACAAACTGAATCAGCAAACATTTGACTTGTTCGTATCAAAAGCGGATACATCAAAGACGACCTCGCATCAAAGCTGGGATAGCGTTTACACGAGAGAAGATAGAGAAAAAGTTCTATTTGAATTCGCAAATCAAAAGATGACGCTTGATTCCGTGATAAACATTATAAAGCGAAGTGCGGAATTTTCTGGAAGGAAACTTGATCCTTCTTCAATAAAAAGCATTGTTGATAGAATTACGGAGATGAAACTTACGGAATACAGAGCAAGAAATGTTGAAAAACTTTATCCAGAGTTTAAAAATGAACTTAAAGAATTTGTTGATGGAATTTTGCTTTATCACATTGAGCAGAAGATGGTCTGGGATAAGGTGAATTTGAGCGAGGAAAAGTTGAAAGAGTATTACGAGAAAAATAAGGAGGAATATCGTTTCCCCGACAGAGTCAGGTTTAGTGAGATTTGGGTGACGAGTGAATCGCTTGCTAATGATATTTATTCAAAACTTAAAAATGGTGCTTTGTTTGATTCGCTTGCTGAAAAATATACTGAAAGACCCGGAATGAAAGAGAAAAAAGGAGATTGGGGGCTTGTTTCATCATCTGAAAATGAAATTGCGTGGAAAGCGTGGAATATGAAAGTGAATGAAATTTCAGAACCGATTAAGTTTCAAGGTGGATACTCAATCATAAAAGTTACAGGGAAAGAGCCAAGCAGGGTGAAGACATTTGAAGAAGCATTCAGCGAAGTTGCAAGCGCAGTTCAAGAGCAGGAACTCAAACGACTTGAAAAGGAATGGGTTGAAAGTTTAAAAAAGAAATATAAAGTCGTTATCAATGAAAAAGCACTTGAAAAAGCTTTTAATCGTTAGTTTGATTTTGGTTTTCGCCTGTGGTAAAAAGGTTAAAGAGAATGATTATGTCGCAAGGGTTGAAGACGAATATCTTTTGAAGCAAGATGTTGCAGGTCTTGATTCAAACTTCGTTAAAAATTACATTGACATATGGGTGAAGAATAATTTGATTTATCAGGAAGCGATTGAAAGAGGATATAAGTCGGATGAAAAAATTGAGCAGATGGTTAATGAGTTTAGAAAATCTTTGATAGTTAAAAATTTTTTGCAGAATGAAATTTTAAAAAACGCAGAAAAAATTTCAGATGACGAAGTGAAAAAATTTTATGAAAAACATCAAGACGAGTTCATACTTGACAAACAAGTTGTTAAGATCGGATATGTTAAGTTAAGTTCACGCAATGAAGCGAGCGTTTTAAGGAACAAACTTCAAAGAGCAAAAGATTTTCAAAGTGCTGTCGCCGATTTGTCAAGTGAAGTGGGTGTTGTTGAGATAGTGCCAATGAGATATTATGACCAATTTAACATACCGTTTCCAGAATTATGGCGTGTCATTTGGAATTTGAATAAAGGTGAAATTTCTTTTCCTGTTAAATCTGGGGAAAATTATTTTTTGATTTATCTTTACGATAAGAAAGATATCGGAAGCAAAGCGGATTTTGAAATTGTTTCTGACGCAGTCAGAGAAAGAGCAATAGTTGAAAAGCAAAATCTTTTGCTTGACAGTTTAATTTCAAACTTGAAAAGAAAATATCATTATGAGGTGAAATGGTGAGAGTGAGAATTTTAATTTTAACTTTGCTTTTAAATTTTGTTGCACTTGCACAACAAAAAGTAATTGATAGAATAGTTGCAATTGTCGGAAATGAGGTGATTCTTGAATCTGATTTGAATTATCAGGTTTATATGTTTGCGATACAGAACAATTTAAAGCCAGATGATCCGGGGCTTAGAAAGTATGTTTTGCAGGAGATGATAAATGATAAAATTGTGCTTAACAAAGCGATTGAAGATACGATAGTTGTTTCGGATGATGAGGTTGATAGACAAATTGATGCACAAATTCAGGCGCTTGTCCGTCAGTATGGCTCGGAGCGACGACTTGAGGAAATTTACGGAATGCCAATTGGTAGAATAAAGCGTGAGATAAGAGATGATGTTAAGAAACGATTGATGATAGAAAAACTTAAACAGCAAAAATTCGGCATGATGACCGTTTCAGGTTATGAGGTTGAAAATTTTTACAATACTTATAAAGATAGTTTGCCAGAAGTTCCAGAGATGGTTGAGCTTTATCACATTATGATGATTCCAAAGCCAGTTGATTCGGTTGAGCAAGCGGTTTATCAGAAAGCGAAGGCAATTCTTGACAGCATAAAGGCTGGCGGTGACTTTGCTTATTTTGCGAGGACTTATTCTGAGGATAGAGCGACTGCAAATAATGGTGGAGACCTTGGCTGGGTAAGACGTGGAATGTTTGTAAAAGAGTTTGAAGAAGCTGTTTTTAGATTACAGGAAGGGCAAATATCTGATGTTGTGAGGACACCTTTCGGATATCATATAATTCAACTCGTTGAAAGACGTGGAGAACAAGTCCATCCAAGACATATCCTTTTCAAAGTTCCTTTGACCGAAGAAAGTGATAAAATCGTGATTTCAAAGCTTGATGAGATAAGGTATAAAATTGTTTCAAAGCAGGCGAAATTTGAGGAAATGGCGAAAAGATTCAGCGAAGATGAAAACACAAAACTTACAGGTGGATATCTTGGATTAATCCCCGTTGATGATCTTGAGCCAGATTTGAAGGAGGTTGTTAATTCTTTAAACGAAGGCGAAATATCTCAACCTGTTAAGATGAAATATGGAAACTCTTACGCTTATCATATCGTCTTGTTAAAGAAGAGAGTTCCAGCTCATAAAATGAATTTGAAAGACGACTATATGCGGATTTATCAATATGCGTTGATTGAGAAGCAAAACAGAGAATATCAAAAGTGGATTGAGAAGTTAAGAGATGAAATTTATGTTTATGTCGTGGATGATTTAAGATGAAAAAGTTTCCAAAATTAAATTTTGGTGAAAAAATGAGAGCAAAATTTTTAACTTTTGCGCTTTTAATTGCTGTGTCATTTGCTTTCTCACAAGGGAGGATCAATTTTGTTGAATATGATTTGCCAAACGGGTTGCATGTGATTTTGCACGAGGATCATTCAGCGCCGATTGTTGCGGTTGATATTTGGTATTATGTTGGCTCAAAAAATGAAGACCCAAATAGAACTGGCTTTGCGCATTTGTTTGAGCATATGATGTTTCAAGGTTCTGCAAATGTTAAAAAAGCTGAACATATGGCTTATATTCAAAAGGCGGGCGGAACTTTCAACGGCTCAACTAATTGGGACAGAACAAATTATTTTCAAGTTGTTCCGTCAAATCAACTTGAACTTGTCCTCTGGCTTGAATCAGACAGAATGATGAGTTTAAATGTAAATCAGGAAAATCTTGACAATCAGCGTGAGGTTGTAAAAGAAGAAAGACGTTGGAGAGTTGATAATCGTCCATATGGAACGCAGTGGGAGAACACATTTAAGCGTCTTTTCAAAGTTCATCCGTATAGATGGCCTGTTATAGGTTATATGGAACATCTTAACGCAGCAACTCTTGATGAAGTTAAAAGATTTTTTGAAACATATTATGTCCCGAACAATGCAGTCCTTGTGATAGCTGGTGATATTGACATTGAAAAGACGAAAAAACTTGTTGAGAAATACTTTGGCGATATTCCACGCGGAAAATATGAGATAAAGAGACCGAACATTGTTGAGCCACCGATGACCTCACAAGTAAGAGATACAATTTATGACAATGTCAGATTGCCGGCTGTTTTTATCGCATTTAGAATCCCAAAAGATGGTGAAAGAGATTATTATGCTCTTGATCTTCTTTCAAATATACTTGGCTCGGGCAAAAGCTCACGACTTTATCAAAAACTTGTTTATGAGAAAAGGATTGCACAAAATGTAAATGTTTTCACAATCGGTATGGAGGATGCTGGAGTTTTTAAAATTGATGCATATTGCGCAATAGGACACACACCAGAGGAAGTTGAAAAAGAGATATGGAATGAGATTGAAAAAGTAAAAAATGAACTTGTTGAGGAAAAAGAACTTCAAAAAGCCAAAAATCAAACGGAAATGCAGACAATTTCAAGTTATCAAAGTGTCCTTCAAAAGGCGGATCAACTTGCGCATTACTATGTCATTCACAAAAACACTGACGAAATTAATCACGAGCTGGCAAAAATTCTTTCAATCACCCGTGAGGAAATCCGTGACGCAGTTGTTAAGTATTTAAAGCCAGAAAATTCCGTCGTTCTTTATTATCTTCCGAAGGAACAAAGAGCATCAAAGTGAAATTTTACGATTGTTGATTTTAAAACAAAAAATTTTTGAAGATGAAAAATTTAAAACTAATCCTGATTTTCGTTATGAGCGTAACCTTGATAAAGCCGATTGAAATTTATCCGCAAAGTGATGGTAGAGTTGATTTTGTTGAATTTACACTTGACAACGGGCTTCATGTAATTTTGCACGAAGATCATTCAACTCCGATCGTTGCTGTCAATGTTTGTTATCATGTTGGCTCAAAGAATGAAAAACCAGATAAAACTGGTTTTGCACATCTTTTTGAACATCTTATGTTTGATGGCTCAAAAAATGTAAAGCGTGGGGAATTTGATAAATACATTACGCAAGCTGGGGGATATGACAATGCATATACAACCGAAGATAAAACAAATTATTATGAAGTTCTCCCATCAAATTATCTTGAACTTGCACTTTGGCTTGAATCTGATAGAATGCTTGGCTTCTCAATTCAGGAAATAAGTTTGATAACCCAAAGAGAGGTTGTAAAAGAGGAAAGGCGTTGGAGATATGAAAACAGACCTTATGGTTCTGCGTGGATAAAAATTTCTGAGAAGAGCTTTAAAAAACATCCATATAGATGGCCTGTCATAGGTTATCAAGAACATCTTGACAATGCGAGTATGGATGATGTGAGGGAATTCTATGAGACATTTTATGTCCCGAACAATGCGGTTCTTGTGATAGCAGGTGATATTGATGTTAAGAAGACAAAAGAGCTTGTTGAAAGATATTTTGGTGAAATTCCAAAAGGACCTGAAAACATACCACGACCGCAACCGAATGATGAACCGCTTGAAAATGAAGTAAGAGAAATTGTTGAAGATGTAAATGCTCCTCTTCCAGCAGTTTTTATGAGTTATAGAATTCCAGAAGAAGGAAACCCAGATTCGTATGCTCTTGCTTTGCTGTCAAATATACTTTCCGTTGGCGAAAGTTCAAGATTGTATCAACGGCTTGTTTATAAAGATAAAATTGCCAACGAAGTTGAAACATTTTCAGATACAAGGGAACATCCGGGCTTGTTTTTGATTTATGCGATTGCAAATCCTGGATTTAATTCAGATACGCTTGAAAAGGTGATTGATGAAGAAATTAACAAGATAAAAATTTATGGAGTTGATGAGAAAGAGCTTGAAAAAGCGAAGAATAAAATTGAATCTGCGCTTGTTTCGGCAAGGCAAACGGTTCAGGGCAAAGCTGATCTCCTTGCACATTACTATACATTTTTCAAAAATCCGGGCTTGATAAATACAGACATTGAGCGTTATAGAAAAATCACAGTTGATGATATAAAACGAGTTGCGCAAAAGTATTTTGCTGAGAAAAATCGCGTGGTTTTGCATTATCTACCCAAAACAAATTAAATTTTAGCAACAAAAATTTTCGGAGGAAAAGGTATGTTGAAAAAAATTGGAACATTGCTTATGCTCATACTCTTTTTAACTTCTGTTTCAGATTCGCAGGAAAAAATTGATAGAACTAAACCACCAAAACCCGGTCCAGAAAGCAAAGTTAAATTTCCATCGTATTTTGAAAAGACGCTTCCGAATGGACTCAAAGTAATTGTTGTTGAAAATCACGAGCAGCCAATTGTTTATGTTAGTTTTGTTGTGCGAAGTGGTTCAACTTATGATGGCGATTTACCTGGGCTTGCGAGTGTGACTGCTGAGCTGTTGACAAAGGGAACGAAGACAAGAAGTGCGACGCAGATTGCAGAAGAAATTGATTTTGTCGGTGGCTCACTTAACACATCCGCAAGCTGGGATGCAACAAATGTAAGCGTGCTTGTTCTTAAAAAGTATATCGGCGTTGGGATGGATATTTTACAGGATGTCGTTTTAAATCCGACTTTTCCGGATGAAGAACTTGAAAGGATAAAAACACAACGGCTTGCTTCAATAAAACAGTCAAAAGCAGATGCTGGTTATCTTGCAAGTGTGAGATTTTCAAAAGAACTTTTCTCGGGACATCCATACGCAAATGAAAGTGGCGGAAACGAGGAATCAATTCAAAAAATGAAAAGAGATGACATTGTTAATTTTTATAAAACTCATTTTATCCCGAACAATTCGTTTATAATTTTTGCTGGAGATATTACGCCAAGCGAGGCAGTCCCACTTGTTGAAAGATATTTCGGAAGATGGGAAAAAGGTAAAAACCCGCAAAAGAAGTTTCAAAATGTAAATGATGTCAGCCAGACGAAAGTCGTGATCGTTGATAAACCCGGCGCTGTTCAATCAGCTATAAGAATTGGACATCTTGGGATTGATAGAAAGAATAAAGATTATGTTAAGATTTACACGATGAATATGTTGCTCGGTGGGTATTTCAATTCAAGGATAAATATGAATTTGAGAGAAACGCATGGCTATACTTACGGAGCATCAAGCTTTTTTGATTCAAGGATGTATCCGGGTCCATTTATCGTTTCAGCGGATGTGCGAAATGAAGTTACTGATTCCTCTGTTGCTGAAATACTTAAAGAGTTGAGAAGAATAATTGATGAGCCAGTGCCTGAAGATGAATTGAAAATGGCAAAAGATTATATCGTTGGCTCATTCCCGCTCCAAATTGAGACGCCAGCGCAGGTTGCCTCAAGAATTATGACAATTGAGATTTACGGGTTGCCAAAAGATTTTTACGACAGATTTAGGGAGGAAGTTAAGAAAATTACTGCAAAAGATATTCAGGAAGTGGCGAAAAAATATCTGCATCCGGATAAAATTTTGATAGTCATCTCTGGAAATTCAAAGCAGATAAAACCAGTTCTTGAAAAGTTTGGTCCGGTTGTCGTGTATGATGCGGATGGAAATAAGATTGAGTAAAAAATTAAAAACGAGGCAAAGGTGCGAAAAGAAAAAAGTGATGTTGAAGTCGTTCAGCAACTTAACGAAGCATACAAGAAGATAAAATCCGAAATTGCGAAGGTAATTGTCGGGCAGGATAAAATCATTGAAGAAATGTTAATTGCTCTGTTTGCGCGTGGACATTGTTTGCTTGTTGGCGTTCCGGGACTTGCAAAAACTTTGCTTATAAAAACGCTTGCTCAAGTTCTTGATTTAAAATTCAGCAGAATTCAATTTACCCCCGACCTTATGCCAAGTGATATAACAGGGACAGAGGTCATTGAAGAAAACATAAGCACAGGTGAAAAATTTTTTAAATTCGTCAAAGGACCGATTTTTGCAAATATAATCCTTGCTGATGAGATAAACCGAACTCCACCGAAGACGCAATCAGCATTGCTTGAAGCTATGCAGGAATACAGAGTCACCGCCGGGGGACAAACTTATGAACTTGAACAGCCATTTTTTGTCCTCGCAACGCAAAATCCAATTGAGATGGAAGGAACTTATCCATTACCTGAGGCACAGCTTGATAGATTTATGTTTAACATTTGGATAGATTATCCGAATTTTGATGAAGAAGTTGAAATTGTTCGTAAAACAACGAGTATGTATCAACCCGATGTGAGTAAGGTTTTAAAAAGGGAAGAAATCCTTGAACTTCAAGACCTTGTTCGCAAAGTTCCTGTTGCGGATAATGTGATTGAATACGCTGTTAAGCTTGTTACAATGACAAGACCAAATTTGAATGGTTCACCTGACTTCATCAAGCGCTGGATAAGCTGGGGTGCAGGTCCAAGGGCTTCCCAATATCTCATACTTGGAGCAAAGGCTCGTGCAGTTTTAGATGGAAGATATACGCCAACAATTGATGATGTGCGGGCGGTTGCTTTGCCAGTTTTAAGACATCGGCTCGTTACAAACTTCAACGCTGAAGCAGATGGCGTTTCAACAGTTGATATCATAGAAAAACTTTTAAAACTAATTTGAGGTTAAGATGTCAGAAAATTTTCAACCCCATGAACAAGAATCAAGTTTTGCTCCTGAAGTAAAGCCAATGCCGTTTGTTGATAAGCTAACCGGAATTTTCGCATCGCCATCCGAAGTTTTTGAAAATCTTGTGAAGTCAAAAATAAGTTTGACCGATTGGCTTATCCCAATGTTAATTCTGATCCTTATCTCAATTGTAAGCACTTTTTTAAAATTCGGAAATGAGCAAATCCGAGATTCGTTAATTCAATTTCAGGAAAAGCGATTTGAGCAGTTGATTGAAGAAGGAAAGATGACGGAAGAACAGGCGGAAATTGCGCGCGAAAGATTGGAGCAAGTTGGGGCATCACAAAAAATTTTTAGCACAATTGGAATTTTGATCGGTGTTCCAATCTCCTTTTTAATCGTGTCGCTTGTTTATTTTTTGCTCGGTAAATTTTTCCTTGGCGGTAATGTTGAATTTATGACAGTGTTCTCAATTTATTCGCTTTCAAGTTTAATCACATCTGTTGAGGTGATCGTTTCAACAATTCTTGCTTTTATAACTGGTTCATTTTTTGCAAATGTAAGTCCTACAATTTTTATGGAGCCATCAACGAGTAAAGTGTATATCCTTGCTTCAAAGTTTAATTTTTTTACATTTTGGCAACTTGCGGTTTTTGCGATTGGACTTGCGAAAGCTTTTGATAAAAAGTATATTCAATCGTTCGGGCTTGTTTTCGGCGTCTGGGTTGTGTGGGTTGTGTTAAGTTTGTTTCTTCCATTTTTTGGATAATTTAAAATTGTGAAAAATGTTGCGAACGCTTCTTTTTTTAATTGCATTTGCCTTTAATTTGAATGATTCATCAAGCTTCGCCAGAAAAGAAACTGGTGTGAATAAACTGAAACTTGGAATTGTTGCAGTTGGAACAGCGGGGTTTGGAGCTTTAACTTATGACTATTTCAATCGTGTCTGGTGGAAACCGACGAAAGTTAAAAAGTTCATCTGGCGTGATGATTGGAACGATTTAATAAGAGCCGATAAAGCAGGACATTTTTATTTCTCCTATGTTCTTTCGGATGCTTACAAAAGCATCTTTAAATGGGTCGGATTTAATGGGAAGACATCTTCTTTTCTTGGAGCTGGGATAAGCGTAATTTATGAAGTTGGTGTTGTGGAGTTAACAGATGGTTTTACGACGAGGTGGGGGTTTAGCCCAAGCGATGCAATTTCAGATATACTTGGTGCTTTTTTCCCAGTTGCACAGGAATTTTTCCCTTCTCTAAATTCGGTTGCATTTAAATGGAGTTATACTCCATCAGGTTATACATGGCTTGATTATTTGAAAATTGGAAGTTTGAAAGACGCTCTTTACAAAAAACAATTTCACACAGATTACGAAGGGATGACTTTCTGGATGAGTTTAGATTTTCAAAAATTTTTGCCAGAAAAAATTGAAAAATTTATTCCTGATTTTTTAAATCTTGCCATTGGCTACAGCGTTAAGGACATAAACTACGCCGGGCGTGGTTATTCAGAAATTTATCTTGCTCTTGATTATGACCTTTTGAAAGTTAACACAAAATCTGACATCTTAAACCGAATAATTCACACTTTAAATTATATTCATTTTCCAGCTCCAACTTTACGCATCAAACCAAATGTTAAGTTCTATTATCTCTATTTTTAACAAACGACAAAGTCAAGATATGAAAAAGCACATCATCTTTTTCTCTTTAATTTTTCTCTTTTCCTGTTCAGATAACAGAACATCTGAAACTTTTGAAACAAGCGGGACAGTTGAAGCAAGGGAGATAATCTTAAGTTCAGAAGTAAATGGCAAAGTTATAAGTGTTAACTTTGACGAAGGGAGCAGGGTTGATAGCGGATTTGTCCTGTGTCAAATTGATACCGAGCTTATATATCAAAGATATCTTGAAGCGAAATCACAAGCCGAAGCGTTTTTCTCTCAATATCAACTTCTTTTGAGGGGGGCAAGAACGGAAGAAATTGAAGCGATGGAGGAAGTCGTAAATCGTGCAAAAGTTAACTTTGAGAATGCACAGAAACAATTTGAGCGTGTTAAAAATCTTTATGACGAAGGCGTTGCAACGCAGGAACAATTTGACAATGCGAAGACATTATTTGAGACAAGTAAAACTCAATATGAAGAAGCGAAGAAAAAACTTGAACTTCTCAAAAAAGGTGCAAGAGACGAAGAGATAAAAATTGCTCTTTCAAATTATAACCGTGCAATTGCACAACTTAAATCAATTGAAATTCAACTGAAAAAGTCAAAAATAATTTCTCCAATTTCCGGCTTTGTCCTTGAAAAATATGTTGATGTGGGCGAATTTGTTGCCCCCGGAACTCCAATCACTAAAATTGCAAACCTTAACGAAGTTTATGTGAGAATTTATGTTCCTGAAAAAGAACTCGGTTTGATAAAACTTAATGACACAGTTGATGTTAAAATTGATTCCTATCCCAATAAAATCTTCAAAGGCGAAATTATCTTCATATCTCAAAAATCAGAATTCACTCCGAAAAATGTCCAGACGAAAGATGAAAGAGTTAAACTTGTTTACGCTGTTAAGGTTAAAATTGACAATTCCGATGGAATTTTCAAACCCGGAATGCCAGCCGATGTGATAATCAAATGGAGGTGATTTAAAATGTATGATATTGAGACATTTGATCTGACGAAAAAATTTGGAGATATAATTGCTGTAAATTCTGTTAACTTAAAAATTCGTGAAGGTGAAATTTTCGGATTGCTTGGTCCAAATGGTGCGGGGAAGTCAACGCTTGTTCGTCTTCTGTGTGGTTTGTTAAGACCTACATCTGGGGGTGCTAATGTCGGTGGTTTTTCTATAACAAAAGAACCTGAAAAAGTCAAAAGGATAATTGGTTATATGTCCCAAAGGTTTGGACTTTATGATGATTTGACCGTTGAGGAAAATATAAGTTTTTATGCGGGGATTTATCTAAACGATAAAAAACTTGCACAGAAAAGGACAGAGGAGATAATTGAGCAACTTTCATTTGAAAAATATCGCAAAACCCTTGCGATGCATCTTTCAGGTGGATGGAGGCAGAGATTATCTTTTGCAACAGCAATAGTCCATGAGCCAAAAATTGTTTTCCTTGATGAGCCAACCTCCGGCGTTGATCCTGTTTCAAGAAGACAATTTTGGGAACTTGTTTATGATTTATCTGCAAAGGGTAAAACCGTGCTTGTGACAACTCACTATATGGACGAGGCAGAGAGATGTAACAGGATTGCGTTTATTTTAAACGGTAAAATAATGGCTGTTGATTCACCAAGCGAGATAAAGAAAAAATATATGGGTGGTGAAGTTATAGACATAATTCCAGAAGATTTGATGACTTCTTACGCTGTGCTTTCTTCTCTTGATTTTGTTCAGGATATAGGAATCTTTGGGGATTCAATTCACATCGTTGTTGAAAATGCGGATGAAAAAATTTCAGAGATTTCTGAGTTCTTGAAAAAGAAAAATCTGAACTTTTTAAAAATTGAAAAAATCCAACCGTCAATTGAAGATGTTTTCGTCTCTCTCACAAAAAGCAGGAACGCTGGCTCTTCTTAACATCATACGCAAGGAATTTGTCCAATTGAGCCGTGATTTAAGAAGTGTGATAATAATTATCATCATCCCACTTTTCCTTCTTATTGTTTTCGGCTATGGAGTTACAACTGATATTAAAAATGTTAATCTTGTTGTTTGCGACCTTAACAAAACTCAATTCAGCAATGAATTCATCCAAAAATTTACATCATCTGGATTTTTCAAACTCGTTGATGAAATTGACAACTTGAACGAGGTTGACAAGTTTCTTATATCTGGAAAAGCAAAGGTTGGAATTATTTTGCCAGTGAATTTCTCAAACGAACTTGGCTCTGGGAAAAGTGTCAAAGTTCAGATTATCCTTGATGGAAGCGATGCAAATACCGCAAATGTCGTTCTTGGTTATGTTTATCAAATCGTTCAAGGTTTTTCAAGGGACATCGTTTCAGATTTTATCTTCAAACGCACAGGCAAGAAATTTACACCTGTTGATTTGAAACCAAGAATCTGGTTCAATCAAGAACTTAAAAGCGTTAATTTCTTTATTCCGGGACTTATGGGTTTAATTATGATGATAATGACAGTTCTTATGACTTCACTTTCAATTTCAAGGGAAAGAGAACTTGGCTCTTTTGAAAAATTGATATCAACTCCTGTTAATCCGTTTTACATCATCGCTGGTAAGGTCATTCCGTATGCTGTGCTTGCTTTTATTGATTCGGTTTTGATCTTGCTTGCTGGTTATCTTTTGTTTGATCTTGAAGTCAAGGGAAATCTTTTCTCGCTTCTTGTTGTAACTTTGATTTTTATCTTCTGCGGTCTAAATCTTGGGTTGATAATTTCAACAGTTGCAAAATCACAGCAATCAACGATGGCGATTGCTTTTATTGCGACGGTTGTGCCAAGTTTCGTTCTTTCTGGCTTCGTTTTTCCAATAAGAAACATGCCTTTAATTTTGCAGGGAATTTCGTATCTTGTCCCAGCGAGATATTATCTGGATGTAATCCGTGGAATTATTTTGAAAGGGAACGGGATAAGAGAACATATTGAAAGTGTTTTGTTTCTTTTGTTTTTTATGCTATTAACATTTCGTTTAAGTTCGTTCAGGTTGAAAAAATTAATGCGTGAAATTTGATGTTTAGAATCGTTGCGATTTTTAAAAAAGAAATCTCGCAAATTCGCAGAAATCGCCTTTTGATGGGAATTATGCTCATTGCCCCAGTGATACAACTTTTCATCCTCGGTTATGCAGCAACTTTTGAAGTTAAAAATCTTCCAGTTGCAATTCTTGATGAAGATAACTCCAGCTTAACACATGAAATATCGGAATCAATAAATTCAACTGAGACATTCAATGTTGTTGTTAATTTAAAAACACTTGATGAGATTGACGATATTTTGAAACGAGGCAGAGCAAGTATGGTAATTATTTTTCCAGCTGGATTTGATAAAAAATTGAAGAGAAATGAAAAAGTTGAACTTCCCGTGATTATAGATGGGACTGATGCAAATTCCGCAACGATTGCTATGGGATTTTTCTCAAGCATTGTTATGGAAAAATTTATTTCAATCGTTGATGAAAGATTAAGAAGTCAGGGTTTAAAGTTTATTCCGCTTTGCGAGCCAGAAATAAGAATTTGGTTTAATCCCGAGATGAGATCAAACTCTTTTATAATTCCAGGTTTAATTGGGATGATCTTGATAACTGTTACGCTGATAATGACATCAATGTCAATGGTTCGTGAGAAAGAGCAGGGGACAATTGAACAATTGCTTGTCACGCCTGTTAAGAGTTATGAGTTGTTGATTGGGAAAATTTTGCCGTTTATCTTGATTGGTTTAATTGATGCAACGGCGGTCATTCTTGTCGGGAAATTCTGGTTTAAAGTTCCGTTGCGTGGGAGCATTGTTTTGCTTTTCGTTTCTGTTTTCGTTTTTCTTTTGACGACGCTTGGTTTTGGAATTTTCGCCTCCGTTATTTCAAGAACTCAACAGCAAGCGCTTATGACGGCTTACTTCTTTGCAATGCCAAATATAATTTTATCAGGATTTGTTTTTCCTGTTGAAAGTATGCCACCTGTCATAAGATTCATCACAAACTTTGTCCCGTTGAAATACTTTCTCATCATACTTCGTGGAATTTTTCTCAAAGGTGCTGGCTTTGATATACTTTATTCGCAAATTTTAATTTTGCTTTCATTTGGGGTTTTAATTTTTGGGTTCAGCGTTTCAAGATTTAGAAAATACATCGGGTAAGTTTTAACATTCCTTCTTTTAATTCACACGCCTTAAACTGTGTCCCGGATCACACTATCTGATTTTAATTTTTTATTAAATTTTAGCAAAAACTAAAAAGGTGTAAGCTATGAATAAGGTAAAAGCTATTTGGGGAAGTGTTAAGTTTATTCTTTTGCCCTTATTTCTTTTTGCAAGCATCTCATTTTCTCAAAATTTTAAATTCTTCCAAATCTTTAGCGATAAGGCGGTGGTGCAATATGATCTGCAAGGTAATCCAAACATTTTGACTTATTCTTATTCTACCTATGATACCGCTTTTTATTTTTATCTTATCCGCTATGAGAATGGAAATTTTAAAACCCCGGTTTATGTTGGCAAAGCGTATAGCTCAATGAATTATTTAGCTAATCTTGATTTTGATTTTGATGCATCTGGAGTAGCTCATATTGCTGCCGTTGTCTGGGATTCTGATCCGAATCATGCCACGAAAGCATCATTTTTTTATCTTAACTCGCAAACGAAAGAGGCGGTTTTTCTCTATGAATTCAATATATCGTCGTATTTTCTTAATTCATCAGCTCAGGTTATAAGAACTCTTGATAATAAAATTGTTGTTAACTTTCTAGTTTGGGCAACGTGGAGTTTTAAACCAATTGGAAACCTTGTTTGGTGTCAATTATTTAATCCGCCTTCAAACATGTCCGCAACGATTGATACAGTGCCGGCTTCTGGAAATGTTTTCTTAACAAATAAAAATCTGTTCATTCTGAACCAAGACTGGCGGATAACATACTTTGGTTCATCACCACAAGAAGATAGTGTGCTGGTTTATTCTTCGCTTAAAAAAGTTTATCCTGGTGGAAGAGTTGAAACTGTTTGGAATAACGAAAGTGTTCACAAACGTGATCAAGTTCCAAATAACATCTTTCGCATGCTTGTTCCCGATTACAATGATGGTGTAATTTCTTGGTTTTTGTATACAATTGAAAGTCAAGTTCCACAACTTAAAGCTTTAAAACTTGACAGAGCCGGTAATTTGCACATGGTAGATATGAATAATGTTTATAGTGTTTATAGCCGTGAACATTTACCAATAAGCACACCAGGTACAACGCCTACATATCAATATCCCGTTGTAAATGATTCAATGACTCATTACTATATGTTAAAAAGTTATAACCCGGACAGAGTTTATTTATCTGCATTTGATTTAAACAAAGCATTAATGATTCTGAGAAATCCATCCAATTCTGTTGGTTCGTCATTTCTTTATCAAGAGAATGGTAATTTCAGATACGAGTTTTTGCCGTTGTTTGTTAATATGATACCTTCTTCTTTGTTAAAGCAGGGTCATTGGGTTGACAGGGATAACAAGGTTTATATCTTCTCGCACTCCAACGATATGGAAATAGATTCAAGTCAGGGTTCAGCATATATTTATCTTTACCCGTTAAAGAATTTAGGTGATGATTATGTGATGAATTATAATTTCAGTGAAATCAAGAAAGTTCAAATTTCACCAATTCCATTTGGAAGATTAAACAAAGTTTATTTTACGGGAGCAAATAACCCGCCACTTGATAAAGACAATAGAATGAATTTTCTTATCTTTGTAACTGATTCTATTTTACCACCACCTTACGGAATTGATCTCGGAAGGCTTTATCTTTTGAAGGAAACTTCAACAGGCGGTTGGGAAACTTATTTGATTTCAAGTGATACAATAGATGTTGTGAACGCAGATCATACTGCTTTCACAATAGATTTAAATGGCGTTGTTCATGTTGTTTATTCTTATAAAAGCAAGATATTTTACACGAATAATGAAGGTGGTTCTTTCAAACCTGCGATAATCGTTGATAGCACTTACATCAATCAAAACATCACGGTAAAAGCTGTAAACAGCGCTCTTGTTTATATTTATGGATGGAATCCAAGCGGAAATGATTATTACTATTATGGAAATTACGCATCTGGCTTTAGGAAGTCAAGTAGATTTTACAATGGGGTTCAGTATCTTGAAATTGACAATAATAGTAATCTTTATTTGATCCAAGGTCCAGTTATATATTCAGATGGTCAAGGATTCCAAATTGTTAAGTTGTATCGTGATTCTTTGTTAATTTTCGGAAGAACATTTTTCAAGTACACCAGAAATTCGCCAGAGGATCCAGGTTTATTTTTCTCCCGAGGGAAAGATGGCTTGTTGCATTTGCTTTTGTCATTTAATGGAAAAATTTACTATTGGAACTCGGGTGATGCTTTTACTGCGAGAACTGAATATGATTATTCAAATCTTGTAGAGTCAACACGCGGATTAACATGCTCAATAAATGGTTTTGTAAATGAGAGAGAAAGAAAAATTTATTTACTTATGTCGTCTTCGCTTGGAGCACAGATTTTAGGCTGGATACCTTATATTGCAACATCTATTGAGGCCAGTGAGGAATTATTACCTTCTGATTTTGCGCTTCATCAAAATTATCCGAATCCGTTTAATCCGACAACGATGATAAGTTTTGAGTTACCGTTGAAATCATCGGTTGAGATTTCAATTTACGATGTTCTCGGTCGCAAGGTTAAAAGTTTGGTTGATGATATAAGAGATGCTGGAAAATATCGGATTCAAGTTGATATGTCTGGCTATGCAAGTGGTGTTTATTTTTATCGCATAATTGCAAAGCCAATTAGCGGTGGGAATGAATTTATTTCCGTCAGAAAGATGCTTCTTGTCAAATAAAACCTTTTACCTCCCCACTTTTGGGGAGGTTTTTTATTTTAAATCTTGAAGGGAAATTGCAGGGGGTTGGTTTTTGCATCTTAAAGTTTGCTCCATTTGAATCGTGCAAATGAAAAGTTTGACTTTTTGATTTTCATTTGTTATATTTACTTTGTAATACAAAGTAATTTGTAAAACAAAATTTAAGATGAAAAAATGCAGAAAGAATTTGAGCGTTCCGAGGCGCAAGAATCACTTCTTTCAATTGTGGAAGCGTTCAGACAAATGAGAACAGTTTTGGCAAGGCAGAGAGTTGGAAATTATTTGATTTTGTGGGGACTGGTTGATTTCGCTGGTTATATATTGACTGAAATTTTGAGGGATTTTGGGAAGTATGAGTTCATCAACTTTTCTTGGATGGTTCTTATAGGTTTTGGGTTAATTGGAACTTTTGTTATAACGCTGAAAATGATTAAGAGAACAAGGGCTTACTTCCCAGAAGGTTTTTATATCGGGTTGATTTGGCTTTCGCTGGTGCTTTACGGTTTGATAATCTGGGCAATAATTAAGATGGGTGAAACAAGGTTAAGTGGAATACAAGTTTCTCTTTTGTGGTTAAATTTTGCGATGCTTGGATTTGTTTTGATAGGAATTTTTCTCGGCGTGGAGATTGCTGTTATCGGAGTTGCAGTTTCAGTGTTTTCAATTTTAAGTGCTGTGTTTTTATCAGAATTTTTCAATATCTCAATGGCTTTGCTCTGTTTGATCGCTTTTGTTGGGGGTGGGTTATACATCAATAA
>Ga0105162_1000380_pt1 | contig 29559 bp, 28 predicted proteins | sample JNZ201metaG_FD_81532 | JGI IMG/M metagenome (GOLD analysis project Ga0105162, IMG submission 81532) | Hot spring microbial communities from Jinze hot spring, China to study Microbial Dark Matter (Phase II) - JNZ 20120812A | ecosystem: Environmental > Aquatic > Thermal springs > Hot (42-90C) >...
GGAAGTATGCCAAAATTAATGAGGTTACTCCTATGGATCCTGGCAAAAGACTTAGCTATTTTAATTCTTACTCCCAGATATCTTGGAGCAAGGGCGGCATGCTCTCTACTTGAGCCCTGGCCATAATTTTCTCCTCCTACCACAGCTACAGCAAGCCCTTTCTCTTTCATAGCCAAGGCCTCTTTCGGAAAATCGGCATAAACATGATGATAAACATACTGGCTTATGGCTGGAAGATTGCTTCTTAGAGGCAAAATCTGAGCCCCTGCAGGCATAATATGATCAGTGGTGATATTATCACCCACCTTGAGAAGAATTACTCCCTCTAAATCCTCAGGCAATTCTTCAAATTGCGGAAGAGGGGCAATGTTAGGTCCTCTAATTATCTCAATCTTTTGGGCCTCATCCTCAGGAAGAGGAGGAATAAGCAGACTATCATTAAGGATAAACCTTTCGGGAAGCTCAATCTGAGGATATTCCCCCAGTTCTCTTGGATCGGTAATAACTCCCTTTATAGCACTTGCCACTGCCGTTTCAGGAGAGACAAGATAGACATAGTCTGGGCTTGTGCCAGAGCGTCCTGGGAAGTTACGTGTAAAGGTCCTAAGGGAGATTGCACCTGTGGGAGGAGCCTGGCCCATACCAATACAGCCCAGACATCCTGCCTGATGAAGCCTTGCCCCTCCTTTAAGTAAGGCTCTAAGCCCAGAGAGGGCTGTCAAGTTTTCTAAAACTTGAAGAGAACCAGGATTTACCTCAAAGGAGACCATGGGATGCACCTTATATCTCTCAAGGACTTTTGAAACAATGAGTAAGTCCTTGAGACTGGAGTTAGCACAAGAGCCAATAATAACTTGATGCACAGGTTTACCTGCCTCATCTGCTACCCTTTTTACATTATCAGGGGAAGAGGGACAGGCACAGAGAGGCTCAAGGCTTGAGAGATCTACCTCAATTAGCTCATCATAGGTGGCATCAGGATCAGGAGAGAGCTCCACAAAATCCTCTTCCCTCCCCTGGGCAATTAGCCAGGCCTTAGTGACCTCATCAGAGGGAAAGATACTGGATGTGGCCCCCATCTCTGTGCCCAGATTACAAATAGTTGCCCTCTCTGGCACAGAGAGGGTTTTTACCCCTTCACCAAAATATTCTAGGACCTTTCCAAGCCCACCTTTTACTGTCAAAATAGAGAGCAAATAGAGGGCCACATCTCTTGCCGAAACCCAGGGATTAAGTCTACCCTTCAAATGCACCCCTACTACCTTGGGCATGCGCAGATAAAAGGGCTTCCCTGCCATAGCCATAGCCACATCTAATCCCCCAGCCCCAATGGCAAGCATACTACAGCCACCAGCTGTAGGGGTGTGGCTATCTGAGCCTATAAGGGTCTTCCCAGGTTTGGCAAATCTCTCCAAATGCACCTGATGACAAATACCATTGCCAGGTTTAGAAAACCATAGCCCGTAGCGCATAGCCACTGTCTGTAAAAAGAGGTGATCATCAGCATTTTTGAAATCGGTCTGAAGAATATTATGATCCACATAGGAGACAGATAGTTCAGTCCTCACGCGGGGGATACCAATAGCCTCAAACTCAAGATAGGCCATGGTGCCTGTGGCATCCTGCGTTAGGGTCTGATCAATCTTCAAGGCAATCTCTTCCCCTGGGATCATTCTTCCACTCACCAAATGGGCCTCAATAATCTTTTGTGTAAGATTTTTACCCATCTAACCCCCTCCCTCTAAAATTCTCCAAAGCAGTCTGGGAAAAGACCTTTGAGTTGTTTCATTAATATCTCTAAGAGAATCCTCTCTATAAGGCCTCTTTTTTCCATTTCTTGGGAGAGATAAACAAAGTCTGAGATACTTAAGGGGGCAAAGAGTTCGTATTTACTCTCGCCCCATCTTTTTAAGGCATAAAGCCCTAAATAGGGCACACACCTAAGGATCTCCTCACAAGTGCCAGTCAGCTGAAAAATTAAGATAAGATGTTTCACCTTAAGGTAAGGGGGAAGCTCTGCCTTCTCCTTTAGAGTTAGGAGATAAAAGGAGAGGTCTTTAGAAGTAACTACTTCCCTCTTTGGGGCACAGCCCTTAAAAAACTCTATAGGAAGCCTTTCCTGTAAAAAGAGATAAAGGTTCTTAGTAAATTTTAGGTCAAAATGCTCAACTAAAAGCTGCCTCACCGTGTGTATAGAAAGGGTGAGCAAAAATTCCTTTTTACCCACTTCATCAAACTTGATAAAAGGAAGAGTTCTCTCTAAGAATTTATAAAGGGGAGGATCACTTAGGGTCTTAATCTTTAAAGTGATAAAATATAATTTATAGAGCTCCTCCTCAGGGAGTCTAAAGAGCTTGTTACCAAGCTCAAGAAAATCTGAAGCCTTCTCTGGAAAGATCGTATTAAGTTTTATTTCCATACCTAAAAATGACTTTTTGACCCACTATTTTACTCGGAGATGAGCCTTTCTGCAAGAAGAAAATCTTCGGGATAAGTAATTTTAAAATTGATGAAGGAGCCAGAGACTATCTTTACTTTGTAGCCATAATGATGAAGTAAAGAGCCTTCATCAGGGAAGATAAGACCATCTTCTTTTGCCCGCTCTAAGGCCTCTCTAAGAAGATCGATCTTAGCTCCCTGAGGGGTTTGCACTTGATAAAGTCCCTCTCTATTCACAGGTTCAAGAAGAGTCTCTCCATCACCCCTAATTAGGGCATCTCTTACAGGAATGGCTGGTAAAGCTACGCCATAGAGCCTTGCTGCTTCATAGACCTTCGTTATCAACTCTTCCGAGACAAAGGGTCTTACCACATCATGGACAAGGAGTATCCCCTTCCAGGAAGAACAAGCCAAAACCCCATTATACACAGATTCTTGCCTAAAGGACCCACCTTTAACTAAGCTCAAAATCTTTCTTAAGCCAAAGGATTCAATTTGCTCTTTAGCATAGGAGAAGAATTCCTCTCTTAACACAAAGATTATGCCCTCACAAAGGGGGTGTCTTTCAAAGACCCTGAGGGTATGGATAAATAGGGGTATACCTTTGAGAGACAAATATTGCTTAGGTATTGAGGCCCCTACCCTTTCCCCTCGCCCAGAAGCAGGAATTATTACCCTAAACATATTTAGGCCTGAATACTCCTATAGAGGGCTTGGTAAAGAGAAGAACTTTTCATGAGGTCTTCATGAGACCCTTCAGCAACAACCCTTCCCTTATCGAGGACCACAATTTTATCTGCCTTATTAATAGTAGAAAGTCTGTGAGCAATGACCACAAGAGTATGATTCCCTCTCAAATTGCGAAGGACATTTTCCACAGCCTTTTCTGTCAGAGTATCAAGTTGACTTGTAGCCTCATCGAGGATGATAACAGGGGGTCTCTTGAGAAAGACTCTGGCTAAGGCAAGTCTTTGTTTTTGTCCTCCAGATAGGGTTAGCCCCTCCTCTCCAAGCACGGTTTGAAACCCCTTAGGTAACCCCTCAATAAACTCTAAGGCCTGGGCCATCATGCAGGCCTCTCTCACCTCAGCCTCTGAAGCATCAGGCTTCACTAAAATGAGATTCTCCCAGAGGGAGAGATTAAACAGGAAAGGTTCTTGCCAGACCATACCAAAGAGGCCTCTCAAACTCTCAAGCTCATACTCTTTAAGAGAGACTCCATCGAGGGTAACCTCTCCAACTGTTGGGTCATAAAACCTGGGAAGGAGAGAGACAAGGGTGCTCTTTCCAGCCCCACTTGGACCAACCAAGGCTATCATCTTCCCAGCGGGAATTTCCAAATTAATTCCCTCAAGCACCATGGGTAGGCCCTGGCCATAGCTAAAGTATACCTCCTTTAAGCGAAAACCTTCCTTGGGAGGGGCTGCCTTTAAAGAGCCTCCCCTTTCCTCCTCAAAGCTTAAGACCTCTTCAATCCTTGCCCAGGCCCCCTGTGCTTCCTTTAGCCCCGTGTAGGCCCTTGCAAGCTTCCTCAAAGGATTGAAGATCAGCAAAATTGCCGTCATCAAAGAGAAAAAAGCCCCTGGGCTAAGCTCCCCTTTGATAATCAGATAACCTCCATAACTTATAATTAAAGCCCCGCCTACCCCTGTCATAAGGTCCACAAGGCTTTTTGAGGATTCCCTGTATTTCGTTACCTTAAGACTTAATCTCCCAAATCTCTCCAGTTCCTTAGTAAAGAGTTTCACTAATAGGTCCTTTGAAGGCACAAGTTTTATTTCTCTCATTCCCTGAAGCATCTCGCTCAAACGATGGGTTAGCTCCCCTGTTGAGGCCTGAGTTAATTTTCTTGCCCTTCTCGCCTTGGTTCCTAAGACCTTCGTGCCGAAAACTATAATGGGTAAGGTAATGACCACAAGAAGAGTAAGATCCCAGCGCTGATAAAAGGCTACCCCAAGAAGTACTATCACCGTTAGGGTCTCTTTAAAGATAATCTGAGAACTCTCTCCCAAGATAGGCTCCATCTGAGAGGTATCATTTATAACCCGAGACACAGTCTGCCCACTCCTTTCACGCGTTAATTGGGCATAGGGTAAGGAAAGACACTTCTTAAAAAGATCCCGTCTTATACTATTAATCACGCCTATAGCCAGGAATTTCATATAGTAAGCCTGAAAAAGGGAAAAAAGTCCATTTAAACTAAAAAGAATAACAAGATAGAGTGGTATTAGCTTAAAATACTGATAATTCTTTTCCACAAAAACATAGTTAAAGATTGGTTTTATGGACCAGGTGCCAAGACCAGCAAGGGCTGAAGAGAGAAGAGCAAAGAGAATACCAAGAAAAAGGGGCCTTCCAAGACCCCTCAAATATCTTAGAAGAAAAAGGAGAAATCTCTTTGTCTCATTATCCAAGAGAAAAAAATCCCCGAAAGATTGATTTAAAAGGTAGCTCTTGCCATATTATAAAGCCTTGCTATTCTCTCCTCAATTGGGGGATGGGTGGAAAAAAGGGTGAGCAGACTCTTTCCAGAAAGGGGATTTACAATAAACATCTGAGCCTGGGCAGGGTTTACATCCATGGGGTATGCCCTGTTCCAGGACTCAAGCTTTTCTAAAGCCTTGGCTAAGGCTACAGGGTTTTTAATAATCCTTGCCCCTGTCTCATCGGCAAGGTATTCTCTGCTTCTACTTATGGCAAGTTGAATAAGAGTTGCGGCAATGGGGATAATGATTATAGCCACAAGGGTTCCGATAAGGGCAAGAGGATTTCTGTTATCCTCATCGTGGTGACCGCCACCAAAGAGCATAGCCCACTGAGCCATCTGGGCAAGATAACTTATGGCTCCTACAATGGTTGCCGCAATGGTGGAGATAAGGATATCTCTATTTTTAATGTGAGCTATTTCATGAGCAATAACTCCTCCAAGTTCCTCACGAGTAAGAAGCCTTCTAATACCTACAGTTACAGCAACTACTCCATTGTTAGGACTCCTACCTGTGGCAAAAGCATTAGGGGTTTCAGAGGGGATAATATAGACTTGAGGCTTAGGGATACCTGCCCTTCTTGCTACCTCCTCCACAATAGCATGAAGCTCAGGATCCTCCTCACGACTTACTGGCTGAGCCCCACTCATGGCTAAAACTATTTTGTGAGAAAAGAAATAGGCTATAAAATTCATAAGCCCCGCCATAATAAGAGCAATGGTAGCCCCTGTTTTTCCACCTAAAAGTTGCCCCACAAAGATGAAAAGCACAGATAAAATAGCTAAGAAAAGAAAGGTTTTTACCGTATTAATCATACCTCTACCCCCTTGGGTATAGCCAATTTTACTTTCAATTTTTAACTTTTAGCTATAGAATATAATAATTTTCTCTTCCTTGTCAAGGTGCTTATATGCCTCCATAAGATCTTGAAAAAGTCCTCTTGACAAATGTAATAAAGTAAATGTGCCCTTTTTCTCAAATTATTTTTATGTATTAAACAAAAATCTATACTTAATTATATGAAAGTGTTAAAAACTCTGTTCTGGCCTGATCTGCAACCTGAGAACCGCATAAATCTTTTTGCAACCTTCCCCAAGATTAGGAACTTTTTCTATCAGCGTAAAAACTTTGCTTATATTCGAACCTTTGGAGACATAGTTTTTCTTATTCTAATTGTAATGGGCCTATTTGGTCCCCAAAATCCAAAGGAAAATATCATGCTTTTTCTTTCCTGGGGAGTCTGGTGGACCTCGGTTGTGCTTTCCTGGTTTTTTCTTGGACGCATGTGGTGTGCCTTTTGCCCTTTTCCTGGTCTGATAAGACTTTTACAAAGATGGAGACTCTCCTTCTTTCGTTTGCCTTCGGCCTGGCTAAAAAAATATGGAATCCATCTTGCCACAGCCCTTTTTTTCCTCATCATCTGGCTTGAGAGCACCACTATATTACCCCAATCCCCCTTTTACACAGCTTTATTTCTTCTTTCCATTGTAATTCTGGCAGGCCTTTTGGGTATCTTTTATAGGGGGCAGGCTTGGTGTCGCTATCTATGCCCTTTAGGGAGAATTACCGGGGTTGCTGCCAGTATGTCTCTTATTGAGTTTAGACCTAACTATGCCATTTGTTCAGGCTGTAAGGGTGCCTATTGCAAGAAAGGGTCTAAGGCTATCAAACCCTGTCCCGTTTACCTTGGAGCTGTTGCCGTGCAGAATAACTTAAATTGCTTTATTTGTGGGCACTGTTTACCCCTCTGTCCCCATGATTCACCAGCTATTTATCTACGCCATCCCTTGAGAGAAATTATTCTCAACAAAGGGAAAGGCATAACCTGTGCATATGTCATACCCTTCCTCATAGGTTCTCAATTGGCCAGATTTCTCTCCGAGACCCCTTTTTACCATTACTGGCTTGAGGCCATCAACTATTCCCATAGTATCTTCTTCACTATTCTCTTTTTCTGGTTTTCCTTTGGCCTAATTGTCCTCACTAAGTTTGCTGCAAGCTACTTCAAATATTTCGAGGACCCACTTCTTGGCAAATTCAACTTAGCCACAGCCATTCTCATACCCTTTGGCTTTACAGGTGAACTAATCTACCGCTTACAATACCTACTTAAAAATGTGGGAGATTTTCTCCCCACCTTAGGAAGACAGTTCAACCTACCTATTCTTCTTAACTATGGTTTCCAAATCCCCAAGCCCTTTATTCAGTATCTAAGCCTGGGTCTACTCACCCTTGCCCTTAGCGGAAGTCTATATCTTATTTTCTATTTCTATGCTAAAGAATTTGAAAAAGAATTACCCTTCTCAAGATACATTCACTTTCTCTTCCTTGTTTGCGGAATATACCTTTTATACCTTGTTCTGATCTTGATGATGAACTCTCCTGTGTAGAGGAAAACTATAGTCTTATGATCCAGGACTAAAAGACTTGGGGAGAACATCCTTTCACTGCCCCGAGTTTCTCTAAAAGATAGTTGAGGGCCTTTTCCCTCTCTTCAGGCTTAAGGATTAACTCCACTTGGCCAAATTTTTTCCTTATTTCTGAGGGATCTTCCCCCTCCTTGAGAAGCCAAATCTTGGGGATATTGCTCCACCCTTTGAACCCCTCTAAAAGAAGAAGATGATAATGAGGAAATAGGGCCTCTAAAAAGTCCAAAAAATCCTCTTTATTTTGGGGAAAATGTGAAAAATAAAGTGTTAGAAGTTGGCTCTGCAAAAGCGCTACAGCCTCTGCCCCAGCCTTTCTATATCTCCAGGTGTCAGATCCTTCTTTGTCAGTTAAAAGCACCTCTTCCTTGGTAGCCTTAACAACCGCTACTTTAAAGCCCCTCTTGACAAGCTCAGAAACAAGATAGGTGCCTAAAGTAGTTTTTCCTGAATTGTGATAACCAGAAAGACTAAGTATTAGGGGCAAGGCTAACCTAAGCTAAGACTATCTCCAGGCTTGAGAGGGATAACCTCAGGTTTGAAAGGATATTTTTCAAGCTCCTTTAGAAAATCTTCTATCCTTCCTGTAAGTATAGGAAAAGTGCCATAGTGCATGGGAATAACCCTATTTGCCTTGAGTAACTGGCAGGCCTTGGCTGCCTCTTTTGGCCCCATTACATAGTGATCTCCAATAGGTAAAAGGGCAATTTCAGGCTGATAAAGCTCTCCAATAAGGGCCATATCACTAAAAAGACCTGTATCTCCTGCATGATATAGAGTGAGACCATTTTCTAAGGTGATCACAAACCCGCAAGGCTCCCCACCATAGGAACCATCAGGGAAAGAGGAACTATGCAAAGCTGGAACCATAGTAAAAGAGAGGCCATTAGTGCGATAGGTGCCACCAAGGTTCATCCCTGTGGCCTTGGGGATACCTTTAGCTAATAAATATTGCTGTATCTCATGAATGGCTATGACCTCAGTAACCGCACTACGTGCAAGTTTGAAGACCTCACCAAGATGATCTCCATGGGCATGAGTAATGAGGATATAATCATAGGGCCCAAGGTCTACTTCTTTGGGGGCAAAGGGATGAGTAAGCCAAGGATCTATAATGATTTTCTTTCCAGCCTGGGTAACTATCTTAAAACAGGAATGTCCATAATAGGTTAGTTCCATATGTCTACGAAGTTGTTCCTTTGTTTCTCAGAGTTTCTTATAGAGCGGGCGACGGGATTCGAACCCGCGACCTACAGCATGGCAAGCTGTTGCTCTACCAGGCTGAGCTACGCCCGCCCTTTTGTATCTATAATTATAAATATACTCTCCCTTTTGTCAATAGGCTTACTCCTTAGGTGGAGCAAAAACCTCACAGAGCTTTACCAGCCGCTCATACTCCTCATTAACTCTATTCTGAATAAGGGCAATCTCTTCAGGCTTGAGATGCCTAAATCTCCTCTGCAATTTCAAATATTCTTCCACAGGCTTTGGTTTATCTACCTTTCTATTAAGGATGTAATACTTTCCATCAATTACCTCAAAAAGTGGAAAAATCCTTGTCTCCACGACGAGCTTACTTAGCTTGATCGTATCTTCCGATTTAGTTCCCCAACCCGTTGGGCAAGGAGAATAGACGTGGATAAAGGCTGGACCCTCAACAAGGGAAGCCTTCTTAACCTTGTTCATATAGTCCATATAAAAACCTGGGCTTGCTGTAGCAAAATAGGGAATATTGTGGGCACTAATAATTCCAGGGAGATTCTTTTTCCAGGTTATATTTCCGTGGATAACCTTACCAGCTGGACTTGTAGTGGTATGGGCCATAAAGGGAGTCCCCCCAGATCGTTGCACCCCTGTATTCATATAGGCCTCATTGTCAAGACAAATATAGATAAAGTTGTGTCCTCTCTCTAAGGCCCCTGAAACAAATTGAAGGCCTATATCAAAGGTTGCTCCATCTCCTGCAAAGACGACCACATTAATTTTTTCCTTCTTGGGGAGCTTCCCCTTTCTCTTTAAAGCCTTGATAGCAGTTTCTATGCCAGAAGCAACAGTAGCTGCATTTTCAAAGGCCACATGAATCCAGGGTATCTTCCAGGAGGTGTAAGGGAAGGGACTGCTTATAATTTCCATACAGCCCGTTGAGGATACTGCTATAGTATTTGGACCGAGGACTTTCAGAGCAAGTTTAAGAGGAAGAACTGTCCCACAGCCCTGGCAGGCCCTATGGCCTGGGGCTAACCAATCCTCCTTAGGAAGTTCTTTAATATTGAGTCCTTTAAAATTAGCTAATTCTGGTCTCATGGCTCTACTCCTTTGCTCCATATATTTCATAGGCAAATCTTGGTTTAGCCTTTATAAAGCCAAAGGTTCTGTCAAAGATCTCCTCGAAATCCTCTACCGTTACATCTCTTCCACCAAGCCCACCAATAATGTTCAAAACCTTTGGCCTTTTATTGGATTGATAAAGAACAGAGCGCACCTCAATCCCTACAGGACCTCCACTGGCACCATGACTTACAGCCCTGTCAAAGACACAAATAGCTTTTACTTTACCAAGGGCCTTAAGAAAATCTTGAGTAGGGAAAGGTCTCCAAAGCCTGATACGCACAAGCCCCACCTTTTTACCCTGTTCTCTCAGTTTATCCACCGCATTCATAGCCGTCTCAGCAAGGCTACCCATGATTACCAGGGCTACCTCAGCATCTTCCATACGATAGATTTCCACAGGGTTATATCTCCTACCCGAGAGCTTTTCAAAGTCTCTCCAAGCCTGGACTATGATCTTATAACTTGCCTTTAAGGCCTCATCTTGAGCCTTTTTGGCCTCTGTGTATATCTCAGGCACCCCTATAGCCCCCATGGTAATGGGCTTTTTGGGATCAAGCTTATATTTCATCTTGAGCGGTGGAATATATCTATCCACCAGTTCCTGGTCAAGCATCTCTATGGGTTCCACCACATGGGTCACAATAAACCCATCTAAGTTAACAGCCACAGGAAGCATCGCCCTTTCAGCAACCCTGTAAGCGTGATAGATGAGGTCCACTGCCTCTTGGCCATTTTCAGCAAAGGTCTGAATCCAGCCATGATCCCTCATGGTCATCACATCACTGTGATCATTCCAAATACTAATAGGGGCTGAAATTGCACGATTGGCAACCACCATAACAATAGGAAGTCTTAAGGCAGAGGCAATAGGAAGCACCTCATACATGAAGAGTAAACCCTGAGAGGAAGTAGAGGTAAAGGTTCTTGCCCCAGTTGCTGCGGCACCAATACAGGCGCTCATGGCAGCATGCTCAGATTCCACAGGAATATATTCTGCATCAAGTTCTCCATTATTCACCAGATCTGCCAAATGTTCTACTATATGAGTTTGAGGAGTAATTGGATAGGCTGAAATTACATCTACTTTACATTGAGCCACAGCATCAGCTACCGCAATAGAAACCTCTTTAGCCACCCTTTTTCCCATCTTAAGCCTCCTCTAAAACCATGGTTATGGCCCCTTTTGGGCAAATATTAGCACATATTCCACAACCCTTACAATAGTTAAGATTACAGATGAAATAGCCCTCTTCATTCTCCTCATAGGCAGGCTCTGGGCACAGAAGATAACACTGTCCACACTTGATACATTTCTCTTTATCAAGGACAGGCCTGTGAGAACGCCAATCTCCTGTTTTAAACTTGGCAGAATTTCCAGGCTCTAAAATATACATTCCTGGTGCTAATTCTTTCCAGCTCATTAGTCCCTGATCTCTTGGCATGGCTCTACCCCTTATCCATAAATTTTAGTTTCTGCAATAGCCCGATGAAGGGCCTTGATATTTTTTTCTGCAAGCCTTCCAAACCTGTGTTTAAGAGCCTCCTCCATGGCCCCTGTATCCACAAGACCTGTAGCCTTAATAAAGGCCCCTAACATGGTGGTATTAGTAATTGGAACCCCCAGCTCTTCTAAGGCAATCTTAGTGGCATCAACCAGGGCCAGTTTCCCTTTATAGCCCCCAAGCATCTCTCTTACTTCCTTTTCTGAATAATGACTATTCAGAATGGCAATACCTCCCTCCTTAAGACCTGCGGTAACCTTAACAATCTTTGGCAAACTGGCATCAAGCACTAAAATGACATCGGGATGATAGATCTTTTCCCGTGTGCGAATCCGTGACTCACTAATCCTGGCAAAGGCCTGAACTGGCGCTCCTCTCCTTTCAGGACCAAAACTGGGAAAGGCCTGAGCATATTTACCCTGAGTTATGGCGGCTATGGCTATTAATTCTGCAGAGGTAACCCCGCCCTGACCACCTCTTCCATGAAGTCTAATCTCTATCATAGAGCACCCCTTTCACTAATATTTGTAAGTTAATTTATGTAAACATATAAAAATCTCTTGTCAAGGGTTTTGTGGTATATTTCACTGGCTATAATATGGGGATGGGGATATCTCCTTAACAAGAAGGCCTTTTATCTCTCTATAAAGCTCTTCAGGTGAGCGATTTCCAGAAAGCTTGAGGTGTTGAAATAGGGGGAGAATGCGCTCATAATTTTGCGCTATTCTTTGCAAAAGTTCTTCTCTTTCAAAAAGGCTTCTTTTAAGATCTCTTCCACTTATTCTCTTAAGGGCAAAAGGAACTGGTAGATCTAAATAGAGGACAAGATCAGGAAGTGGGGCAAAGGTCTCATTTCGTTTTAAAAGATAATGCAAATCTCCTATTTCAACCCCTTGATAGGCAACAGTAGAGAGATAATAACGATCAAGGAAAATTATTTTGCCTTGAGAAAGGGCTGGTAAGATAAGCTTTTCCACATGTTCCCTTCTATCCTGTAAAAAGAGCTCAAGGAGTTCCTCCTGGGAGACCCTTTTTCCCTCAGTAAGGAGTTTTCTGAGCTTTTGACCATAGGGCCCAAGGGTAGGCTCTTGAGAGAAGATAACTGAGCTAAAGTCAGGATCCTCCCTCAGATATTGAAAAAGAGTTGTCTTTCCTACCCCATCAATACCTTCAAGGACAAAAAGTTTGCCCTTGCGGTGAAACTCAATCATTAAACGGTTCCGTAAAAAGTCTCTATTCTCAGGAGTAACCTCTATGTGAAGAGCCTCTTCAAGATTGCTCCAAGATTTCAATAAAGGGTGTTCTCCTCGTCCAAGGGTAGCTATGAAAAAGTATCCTTCCCTTCTAAGCTGTTCTATAAAAGAGATGAATTTTTCTGACAGGAGTTCCATCTTACCTATTTCATCCACTATCAAGAGAGGTTCAAGTGTGGCCTGAGAGAGATCTCCTTCTATGATTTCTAACATCTTTTCCAGGTTTTTAGGAAAAACAATATATCTACCTACTTGATATTTTTTATCCTGGGAAGTAACAAATTTTTGCCTTCGGGCTAAGGGTATAACTAAGGTTTGGTCCCTCAGATAGCAAAGATCAAAGCCAATCCGTTCCCCTTCCTCTCTCAGTTCTTTTGTGATAAAACCAGTTAAGTGATAGGGTAGCTTTAGATCTCTGAGTTGCTTATACAAAAATTCAATTAAGGTTGTTTTGCCCACATGGGGGGCACCACTTAACAAGAGGATTTTTCTTGGACCCTTGAGAAACATCTATCTCTTAAGGGGCTTTTCGCTCAAAAGCAAATAGGTTGCTCCAAGGCCCCCATCGCAGGCCCTGGCTGAAGCATAGGCAAGGATGTATTTCCTATAGGGACCTCTCTCACACCAAGACTTTACTAAATGTTTTAGAACAGGCTCTCCCTTAGAAGCAAGACCCCTTCCATGGATAATGAGAACACATCTAAGACCCTTTTGCAAGGCCTTTTTAAGAAAGTCATCCAAGGCAACTTTGGCTTCTTCTACTGTAAGCCCTCGGAGATTAAGGGTTGCTTGGACCGAGAACTTACCTTCCCGTAAGCGATAAAGTAGCTCTTCACTGACCCAAGGCTTTTTCCCTTCTATATATTCAGAGGTAAGGCTTAATTTGATTTCCAGTCTCGAAGGGGGCCAAACTTTTTCCCTAAAAAATTTAGGAGCCTTTGGGGAAAACTTAAAGTAAAAATTCTTTTCTTCAAGAGGACGAGCTAATTGTATTACTTCCTCCCAGGATCTGGCTTTAAAGGGAGGTGGATCCTCTAAAAATTTAGTAGCTGGGGAGACACCGAAGATCTCCCCAAGCTTATGAAAAGGTTTGGGCATTACTTTTTCAGACCCTTTTCAAAGATCCTTTCAGCCTTAGCTGCAGCTGTTTCTGCCTTCTTGGCAGCATCTTCTGCCCTATTAGCAGCCTCTACCGCCTTGTTAGCTGCCTCTAAAGCCTTAGCTGAAGCATCCTTTGCTTCCTTAGCCTCTACCCGCACATTGTCAAGTTGAGACTTAAGGGCCTCAACTTGAGCCTTTAAGGCCTTCAATTCATTGTCTAATCTCTTACAGCAATCAGGCTCAGCTGGAACTACAGGTGCTGGTTTTGCTTCGGCCTTCTCAGCAACCGTTGGAGCAGTAGGACAAGAACAGGCAAAGAGTAAAGCTGATCCTAACATTGCCCCGCCAATTTTTAACATAAGTCCTCTCATAGGCCACCTCCATTTATAGTGTATTTATAATGTAATTACCCTTTGATACAGCCCATAGGCAATAACTTAGCCACCCTTTTGGTAAGTCCTGCCTTACAGGTTGCATCTATCACTAAAGAGACATCTTTATAAGCCTCTGGGGCTTCCTCAGCTAAACCTTTTTTGGATTTCCCCATAACTACAATACCCCTCCTCCTCAATTTTTCAACGATATCTTCAGCCCTAAAGGATTTGATAGCCTGATTTCTGCTCATAGTTCTACCTGCTCCATGGCAGGCAGAGCCAAAGGCCTTTTCTTCTCCCTCCTTAGTGCCCACAAGGATGTAAGAGGCTGTCCCCATAGACCCCCCTATAATAACAGGCTGCCCTACCTCTCGATAGGCTGCAGGAAGCTCAGGCCTTCCTGGGCCCCAAGCACGAGTTGCCCCTTTGCGATGGACATAAAGCTTTTTTCTCTTTCCTTCAACTTCATGATATTCCACCTTACAAGTATTGTGACTTACATCATAGAGAAGTTTTAAAAAAACTGTAGGGAAAAAGTCTCTAAAGACCTCTCTCACTAAATGAGTGATCACTTGTCTGTTTGCCAAGGCGCAATTTATGCCACAACACATGGCCTTAAAATAGGCCAACCCCTCTTCGGAGTTTATAGGAGCGCAGACAAGCTCCTTCTCTTTGATGGGGATACCATACTTTCTTGAGGCCTTAGCCAGAAGGGGTAAATAGTCCGTAGCAATCTGATGCCCCAAGGCACGGGAACCACAGTGAATGGTCACTACAACCTGATTAGGAAAGAGCCCAAAGGCCTTAGCTACATGAGAATCATAAATCTCGGCCACATACTGGATCTCTAAGTAATGATTCCCTGACCCAAGGGTGCCTACCTGTCGATGTTGTCTCTTTTTAGCTTCCATGGAGACATAGGTGGGATCAGCCCCTTCCATCCTTCCCTTTTCCTCAATATACTCTAAATCTTCAGGAACTCCGTATCCTTTTTCCACTGCCCACTTAGCTCCCCCTACTAAAACCTCATCCAGTTGAGTAGGAGAAAGTTTTATCTCACCTTCAGAGCCAACCCCACTTGGCACCGTCTCAAAAAGGGCCTTCACTAATTTTTCTAAGTAGGGCTCAACCTCCTCCTTAGTTAAAGGGGAGAGAAGAGTTCTCACACCACAGGAAATGTCATAGCCCACTCCCCCTACAGAGATTATTCCCCCCTCTTCAGGATCAAAGGCAGCCACCCCTCCAATGGGGAAGCCATAACCCCAATGGGCATCAGGCATGGCTAAAGAGGCTTTAACAATACCTGGCAAGGTAGCCACATTAGAAACCTGCTCATAAACCTTCTCATCCATCTCCTCTACAAGTCTCTCACTTCCAAAAATGCGGCCAGGAACCCGCATATCCCCACTCTTGGGGATCTCCCATTCATAATCAGATATTTTAATCAATTTTTTTAGCTCCATAGCCCCTTTCCCCTTAAACCTGCAATCTTTTCCATTAAACTAACTGCTTCACCAATGACTTCAACAAGATTTCTTATAACTATTTTATTGATACATTTTGAGATATCATTTAAAAGAATCAAAATATTTCGTTCAGACATAAATGCCCTCTGATAAAATGTCTGCCTTAAGATCCTCTTTTAGAGCACTTTTTATCACGAGGTCAATCCTAAGATGAAATAGCTTTTCAAGATAAAATTTCAATTCCATGTAATTATCAAAAGTCTTCCAATCCTTTTCAAATTCTATAAGTATGTCAGTATCACTTCTTTTTTTTAGCTTTTCCTTTTATTTGGGGACAGAACACACCCATCTCCTGAACTTTAAACCTACTTTTGAGTTCAGGAACATGCTCTTTAAGTTTTTTTATTATTGTTTCGACCACTTGAACCCCTAATACAGGTTTCTCCCTATCCTCTGAATTTTTTAAGTTCTCACTTTTAATTTTAGTTTAATTCTTCAATAGGTAATTTCAAGTGGCAAATCTATTTCATGATCTTATACTTTTTACGAATCCCTTCGGATATAAATCCTTTCGGCTCTTAAAGTTTACTAAGTTAAAAACTTGAAGGTTCCCTTACCTAAGATATCATGAAGGTGAAGGATACCCACTAAGGCACCTTCATAGTTCACTACTGGCAAGACGGTGATTTGATATTTCTCCATAAGATCAAGAGCCTCTGCAGCAAGTCTATTTTCTTCAATTCTTTTAGGATTTTTAGTCATCACGGACTCTATTGGCACTTCGGGCAGGGTTTTGTATTTAGTTATAAGGCGCCTGAGATCTCCATCCGTTAATATGCCTACAAGATGATTGAAGTGATTGATTACCAGAACAGCTCCCAACCTTTTTCTGTCAAGTTCCTCAATGGCTTCACTTAGTATTACGCCCTCCTTTACCAACGGTATCTTTTCTCCTGTGATCATTATCTCTCTAACCTTCACTTTTAGTCTTTCTCCAAGAGACCCACCTGGATGATTTCTACGAAAATCTTCACTGCTTAGACCTTTCAATTCAAAGAGGATAATGGCCAGAGCATCTCCCAGGGCAAGCATGGCTGTACTACTTGTAGTGGGGGCTAAACCAAAGGGACAAGCCTCTCTGGGCACAGCCACATTCAAGACCACATCGGCAAGTCTCCCAAGTACACTTTGGGGATTTCCCGTCATGGCTATAAGGGGGATATTTCTATTTTTAAGGATCTTAGCCACTTCACAAACCTCTAAGGTATTCCCCGAGTAGGAAAGGGCAAGCAGTATGTCTCCAGAGGTTACCATGCCGAGGTCTCCGTGGAGGGCCTCTACGGGGTGAAGAAAAAAAGAGGGGGTTCCCGTGGAAGAAAGGGTAGCCGAGATCTTTCTTCCAATTAGCCCACTTTTCCCTACCCCTGTGACTACCACTCTTCCTGAGTTGTTTAGGATAATTTCAATCGCCTTTATAAAAGCTGTATCTAAATTTTTACTTATTTCCTCAAGGCCTGATTTTTCTATTTCAATGATTTCTTTAGCCCTACCTATGATATCTGTTGAAAACATCAGTGAAAAATGATCTTTTTGTCTGGAAGATCTAATTTAAAAGTGGATTTACTAAGCCCCTCCTCCTCTCCAAAGAAGATTTCACCAACCACATCTAAAATCTTGTTTATAGTTTCTGTAATCAAATTCTCTCGAGCTAAAATCTCATCAAGTTTATCACAAACCCAAGTCCATTCCTCCTTTGGCAAATCTCTCCAAGAAAGGTGTTTAAAGAGCTTATAGAAAACTTGCCGCCTACGCATCCTTTCCTTAAGTTCCTCCAAGAGCTCTTTTGGCTGTTTGATCTTTCCTCTAAACTCTTCCCTAAAAAAGCGAATATCCTCTTCCTGAAGGGCCCAAAAACTCTCTATCCACTCTTTGATAGTTAAGATTTTATCCCTTTCTTCCATCTTTGTCCTTTCTCCTAAGAGAATTTAATCTAACTATAACTCAGAGAAGAAAAAAAACAAGAATGTGCTAAACTTAGATCCAATGGAGAGGGGCTATATTCAACTCTATCTTGGAGAGGGTAAGGGGAAAACCACTTGTGCTGTTGGCCTTGCTATTAGAGCCTTAGGAGCTGGACTTAAAGTGGCTTTTCTCCAGTTCTTTAAACCAGAGACCTCTTCTGAAGTAAAAATTCTCAAAAGTTTTGCCCCAAATCTCCTCTATAAAAATTTTCATATCACTGGCTTTGTAAAAGGTAAACCCTCAGAGAGGCTAAAAGCAAAAATAAGAGAAGGATATGAATTTTTCAAAAAGCTTCTATTAGAAGGCACTTTCCAGCTCATAGTCCTTGATGAGTTTGTCTATGCCTTAAAATGGAATATAATTGAACTCAATGATTTTATAAATTTACTCCAAAATAGACCACAGGGCGTAGAGATAGTTATCACAGGTAGAGAGGCTCCTACGGAACTTATAGATTTAGCTGATCTTGTGACCGAGATGAGGAAGATAAAGCATTATTATGATAAAGGAGTCCAAGCACGATGGGGGATAGAGAAATAAAGGGCTTTGTAGAAACTATTAAGGAGAAAATCCATACTGGAAGCCCTTTAAGCAGGGAAGAGGCTAAAGGACTTTTTAGGATCCCTCTACATATTCTGGGCAAACTTGCCTTGGCCATGAGGTTCCGCATAAATCCTGAGAGGGTGGTTACCTATGTGGTTGACCGTAACATAAACTATACCAATATCTGCCTTTCGGGATGTAAGTTCTGTGCCTTCTATAGGGCCCCTAATTCCCCAGAGGGTTATCTACTTTCCTTTGAAGAGATCGCCAAAAAGGTTGAAGAGACCATTGCCTTAGGGGGTTACCAAATACTCCTGCAAGGGGGTCTCCATCCTTCTCTTGACCTCTCCTATTACGAAAGCCTCTTTACTTTTATTAAAAGCAGGTTTCCTCAGGTCCATCTTCATGCCCTCTCGCCACCAGAAATTATTTATTTAAGCCATCAATCTGGATTAACCGTGGAGGAAGTGCTGAAAAGACTTATTCAGGCAGGACTTGACTCTATACCTGGAGGAGGTGCAGAGATATTGGTTGATAGGGTGAGAAAGATTATCTCTCCTAACAAATGTAGTGCCGATGAGTGGCTTTTGGTTATGGAGAAGGCCCATCAATTAGGGCTAAAAACTACGGCTACCATGATGTTTGGCCATATTGAAACTGAGGAGGAAATATTAGAGCATCTCTTTAAAATTAGAGACCTGCAAGCCAAAACTTCTGGCTTTACCGCCTTTATTCCCTGGACCTTTCAGCCTAAGAATACAGCCCTTTCTCACCTTCCCAAGGTAGGATCAGCAAAGTATCTTCAAGTGCTGGCAATCTCTCGTTTGGTCCTGCATAATATCCCTAATATTCAGGTCTCCTGGGTTACTCAAGGGCCAAGAATTGCTCAACTTGCCTTAGATTTTGGAGGGAATGATTTTGGTAGCACTATGATTGAAGAGAACGTAGTGGCTGCAGCAGGGGTATCACACCGTTTGAGTGAAGAGGAACTTAGAAGATACATCTTAGATGCTGGCTATATACCTAAGAGACGCCGCATGGACTATTCTCTCTTAGAATAATGGAAGAATTCCCCATAGAAAGACACGATCATCTCCTTATAAGAAGCAAAGTCCTTTTACCCATATGGGGACCTCCTATTTTAAATGGGGCCTTAGAAATAAGGCAGGGTTTAATAAGCCAAATAGGTCCCTATGCCAAGATCAAAAAGACCTCAATAAGAACAAAATTTGTAGATTTAGAAGAGTTAATTATTCTCCCTCCTCTAACTAATGCCCATGTCCACTTAGAACTCTCTCCCCTAAGGCTTAGGATCCCTCCCTCTGGTAAATTTATCCACTGGGTTAGACAGGTCATTAAGCAAAAGGCTCTTCTTTCGCCAGAGGAAATTCAAGAGTCTGCAAGAAAGGCCTTGCAGGAACTTTGGCAAGAGGGTGTGGGCTACCTTGGGGAGATCACTAATTCTGCCCTGACCTTAGAGATCCTGGCAAATTCTCCCTTTAGGGGATACATCTTTCAGGAAGTCTTGAATTTTAAAGGGGCTCAACCCTTAAAAGAGATCAAAGAATACACCACGAATTTTCGCATCACCTACTCTGCCCATGCTCCATATAGTGTCTCCCCTCTACTATTACAATTCATTAAGGCTTATAATAAAAAGAGAAACAAGATTTTTTCTATTCACTGTGGAGAATCTCATGAAGAGATAGAATTTCTTCTAACTGGAAAAGGCCCATTGAGAGAGCTCTTAGAGGAGAGAGGTCAATGGAATGAAAGCTTTAAAGCTCCAGGTGTTTCTTCGGTAGTGTATTTACATAAATTAGGGCTCTTAGATGAAAAGACCTTACTTGTTCACGCCGTTCACTTAAGTGAAGAGGATTTTGAGCTTCTCTCGCGGTGTAAACCCAAGATATGTCTGTGCCCAAGGAGCAACCTTTATACAGGGGTAGGCTTAGCCAATGTGCCTAAATTGTTAGAAGCAGGCCTTGAGCTCTGTTTAGGCACAGACTCCTTAGCAAGCAACGATAAGCTCTCTATCTTTGATGAAATGAAAACTCTAAAATTTTTTTATCCTGCTCTCCCCTCATCTAAAATCTTAGAGATGGGAACGGTTAATGGAGCTAAGGCCCTTGGTTTGGAAAATAAAGGATATCTCAAGGAAGGAGTGGAGGCAGATTTTATTGCCGTGGAAGTCCCTGCGGTAAATACCTGTAATTTAGACATTTTCCTTGATGATTTTATTGTTGTTGAAAAAAGGTTAAGGTATCGTTTCTATGTCCTTCCTTAATGTAGGCTTTCCCTCTTATCTCAATACCTTGCCTCTTACCTACTTCTTAGAAATTCCAGACTATGTGAAGTTTCATTTCAAAACCCCAAGGGAGATCAACCAGGCTTTAGAAGAGGGCTTGCTTCATGCTGGACTTGCTTCAAGCCTCTTTTATGCCAAAAATTCTGAAGAATATCTTATTATCCCAGATATATCAATCAGTGCGGTAGGGAAAGTAAAAAGTGTGATCCTCTATCACAGCATCCCTTTAGAGGAGCTTAAAGGGAAATACATTGCCATAAGCCCTGAAACTGAGACTTCCTTTGGTCTTTTAAGAATTATTCTTGAAGAATTTTACGGAGTTTACCCTCAGTATATTGTGCTCTCAACTCCATGGAGTTATCTTAAAGAGAGGGAAAGGAGGGATTTTTCAGCCTATCTTGCTATTGGGGATGAAGCCCTTCTTTTAGAAAATTTTTGCCTCTTTCCCTATGCCTCTGATCTTGCAGAAATATGGCTTGAAAAAACACACCTTCCTTTTATTTTTGCCTTAATGATCGTAAAAAAGGAAGAGCTCAAGCAAGCTAAGCTAAGGGAGTTATTAAAGAATTTTTGCTCTCTCATCTACATAGCAAGAGCTAAAGGGCTTTCTTCCCTGCAAGAGATAGCCCACAATGCCACCCTGAAAATTGCCAAAGATAGGGCCATATCTTATCTTCAGCATTTAGAGTATGACTTTTCTGGTCTCAAACAAAGGGCCTTTCTTGAATTCTGTTCTCTCTTAAAGAAAAAAAAATTTTTAACCCATATTCCTCAACTTAATTTTTTTGAGCTATGAAAGAGTCCCACAAAGAGTTTGTAGAAAAAAAATTCAATAAAATTGTAGGCCGCTATGACCTGGTTAATTCACTTTTAAGCTTTTTCCAAGACCATCTTTGGAGAAGGAGCTTAGCTAATTTCTTCCGAGATACTCCAGGCCCCTTTCTTGATCTATGTTGCGGTCCTTTCACTTTAAGCTTTGAAATCCTAAAAAAAAATCCCCAAACCCTCTATGCCTTAGACCTAAGCTTAAATATGCTTCTCTATGGAAGAAGAAAAATAAATCCTTTACAAAGATTTATTTTTCCTATACGAGGAGATAGTGAACGACTACCCTTTAAAGAGCAAAGTGTTCAAGCCATAAGTATTGCCTTTGGTTTTAGAAATCTTCCTAATCGTGAGGAGGCCTTGAGGGAGTTTTATAGAGTTCTCAAACAGGGTGGGCTTTTAGCTATTTTGGAATTTTCTATGCCTTCAAATAGGGTTATAAAACCCCTCTATCTCCTTTACCTCAAATACCTCGTGCCTCTCATAGGTGGAGCCCTCACAGGAGATAAAGAGGCCTACCAGTATCTGGCAGAGTCTATTCAGAAGTTTCCTACCCCCAAAGAGGTTGAAGCCATGGCCCAAAGAGTTGGCTTTCTCCCACTTGAGAGAAAACTTTTCACCTTTGGGGTAGTCTGCCTCTATCTCTTTAGAAAAGCCTAAAACACTTAAGATCACACAAGGCCTTTACCTACTTTAAAAAAACTACAAAACGGTAGCTACTTCCTCTATTACAGAACTAAGCTTCATTCAGGGGTTTAAGCACAAAAAGGAGCTGCCCCTCCTCTACCATTTGATTTAACTTTACGCAGATCTCTACGATTTGTGCATCAAAGGGAGCAACTATAGGATTTTCCATCTTCATAGACTCTAAGTTAGCTATCTCTTCTCCCTTATGGACAATATCGCCCACTTTGATGGGGCCTCTCTTGGGATTACCAAGCCTCCATACTGTTCCACTAATAGGCGCTCCTATCTCATTTGGCTTTGTAGCCTTTCTTACTTCAACTTTTTTTGCTCGAGGTGTAGCCACCTCAAAGACCCTGGTCTTATTGTTCACCCGCAAGACCACATGAATAATTCCTTCATTTTCACTCCCAATAGAGACAAGCTCAATACAATAGGGTTTCCCATCAAGTTCGAACTCAACCTTATCTCCAGGCTTTGAAAGCCCCTTCCTCCAAACAGGGGTGGGAAGAACCAAGGGTGCAAGCCCATATTTTTCTCTAAAACGAATAAAATCAATGGCATCCTTAGGATGCATAAGAAAGAGGATAAATTCTTCCTCAGTAGCCTTTCTACCAAGCTCCTCTTCAAGTTGATTTCTCAAGGCTTCGAGATCCTCATCAGGTATATTCTCAAGAGCAGAGGTATCCTTCCTCTCCTTAATCTTTTCTTTCCAAGCTTCTCCAAAAGCAGATTTATAGACCCATTCATCTGGCCACCCTACTGGTAGTCTACCGTAATGCCCTAAAATTAGATTTTTAAAATCGCCAGGAGCCTGTCTAAAGAGCTGCAAAAGCTCCTCCTGCTCTTCAGGCTCCATGGCCTCAAAGTTTTGCCCCTTTTCCTCTACAAATTTTTTGAGGAGTTTTATCACCCTTTGGACACCACTTTCCCCAAACTCTTTATGATAGCGATTAACAATTCCTGAACAGGTAACCCAAGTAATTTGAGAACCTGGGGTAACATCAAAATACTTCACTATCTGATTATAGAGACTCATAACCTGAAGAATAGCTGGCATAAGAGGTAAGAAGCCGCCTTTTTCAGCCTGCTCAAAGGAGCTGGGGAAGGCCCCTCCTGGCATCTTATGACGAGTCACCATATGATCAAAACCCCTAAAGGGAGACTCAGCCCACTCATACTCTCTTATCCACTCCCTTACCTTTTCCACCGCCGCCTCTGCAAGTGGTCTGTTCAAATTCACAGGGATGCCCTCTTCTCTCAAAATGGCCTCAAGGGCCAATATCGGAGGATGGCCATAAAAGCGGCAAAGGGTATCTTCTTGCACATCAAGAATCTTAGCTCCAGCCTTGGCTGCAGCTACATGCACAGGAATAGCAAGACCATCAGTGATGTGACGATGATAATTAATAACTAAGTCTGGATATTTTTGTTTTATGGCATCAATTAATTCAGAAACACTTTGCACAGTGCCCACACCAGCCATATCTTTGATGCAGAGAATGATTTCATCAACCCCTCCACAAAGGGCCACGATTTCATCTACTACCTTGAGATAGTATTTTGTATCAAACCAAGGGGCAACGGTATAAGAAATGGCTGGCTCAAAGAGTCTTCCCCTTTTCATCACCACTTCAGCAACAACCCTCATGTTGCGAATATCATTAAGAAAGGAAAAGCACCTCCAAACATCAATATCCACTCGCTCCACCACATATTCAATAACATTCTTAGGATAGGGCCTATAGCCCCACATATTGGTCTCCCGAATAAGGGTCTGCAAAAGGACATTAGGCATAAGTTCCCTTAAAATAGCAATTTCCTCAAAGGGACTTTCTCTCCTATTCATAATACCCACATGCCACCTTGCCCCGCCATGACATTCGGCGGCAAAAAGCCCCATTTCGTTGTAAAAAGGAGCAAGGGTTTTGAGATCGTAGATGCGAAGCCTATTTTTATAGTCAGACTGCCCTGCATCCCTCATCCCTACCGAGACAAAAGCCACCCCAGGGAGATCTCTCACTTTTTTTACAATCTCTTTCGGGGTCATTCCAGGCTTTACAAATACATAACTCATGAAAGTCCTCCTTAAGGGGTAATTATGTTCCTTTTACATCCAAGGCTGAGGACCAAGGGCAGAAACCTCAGCCACAAACTGCGCAATCTTCAAAACCTCATCATCTGTTGTCTTCTCGCGGAAGGCAGAAATAAGCTCCTCATAGTGTTCCTCTATGAAACGAGTAGAAAAATTTCCTTCAATAAATTCTGGATGTCTGATAATACTTAAAAGTAGAGGAGCAATAGTCTTTATACCCTCTACCCTTAAGCCACGACTTAGGGCTCTATCCATAACTCTTAAGGCCTCGGTCCTATCAGACCCAGCAGACATAACGAGCATAATGAGGGAATCGTAATATGGAGGCACATCAGCTCCCTCATAAACACCTGTTGCCACTCTAATACCAGGGCCCTGAGGGATCTCTAAACGAGTGATCCTTCCAAAAGAGGGATTAAAGGTTCGTGGATCCTCGGCATTAATTCGCACCTCAATGGCATGTCTATTGGGATGAATATCCTCCTGTTTAAAGGGTAGCCTCTTACCTTGAGCAATGTCAAACATGAGGCTTACGATGTCTAACCCAGTAATAAGCTCTGTTACCCCATGTTCCACCTGAAGGCGGGTATTTACCTCGAGAAAATAGAACTTTTTGGTCTTTGGGTCCAAAAGAAACTCTACTGTCCCTGCAGAGTAATAGCCAAGCTCCCTTGCCAGCCTCACAGCCGTATAACAGATCTCCCTTCTTAAATCTTCATCAATACTGGGAGAAGGAGCTTCTTCCAAAATCTTTTGATTTCTACGCTGGATGGTGCACTCTCTCTCATAGAGATGGACCACATTTCCCGATTTATCCCCTAAGATCTGCACCTCTATATGTCGTCCCTTTTCAATATATTTTTCCACAAGAAGGGTCTCATCTCCAAAGGCCTTTTTAGCCTCAGAGCGAGCCTTTTCAAAGGCAATAGGGATCTCTTCCATACTATCCACCCTCACCATCCCCTTGCCACCTCCCCCTGCTGCAGCCTTAATAAGGATGGGAAAGGTAATTTCCTCCTCCCTCATCCAGGTAACGATATCTTCAGGGGTCTTAACATTCATAAGACCTGGAATGGTAGGCACGTTTGCCTTTTGAGCAATCTTTTTAGCCCTAATCTTGTCACCCATGAGGCGTATGACCCTTGGAGGTGGGCCAACCCAGATGAGACCTGCCTCTTCCACCATCTCGGCAAAACGGGCATTTTCTGCAAGAAAGCCCCATCCAGGATGTATGGCCTGACAACCTCTCTCTAAGGCGCACTTTATTATTTTTTCCATGTTGAGATAAGAATCATGGGGTGGGGCCTCACCAATATGCACAGCCTCATCAGCCAAGAAAACATGATAGGCGAGCCTGTCTGGAGTGCTATAGATGGCCACAGTTTTAATTTTCTTGTCCCTACAGGTATGCATAATCCTCACGGCAGGCACACCTCTATTAGCAATCAAAACCTTCCTTATGTCTCTCTCTATGGGCATCGCATCCTCCAATCTAAAATTTGATCTTATGTTAACCAATTTTAACGATTTTGTCAATAGAGAATACTTACGACATAGTATATACAACTAAAATATACGTTTTTTAATATATCCTTCTTCATTCTAACTATTAAACAATATAAAGATTATCTCTTAAAAATTTTTCATTCAACCCCTTGAAAATTTTTGGAGATGTGTTAATTAATAATTAAAATCTATAATATAATAATTCCATCAAGTTCTAAATTAAAAAAATTAAACAGATACAAGTCTTTATCGCTTGATGAGCGAAATATATTTAATAATAATAGGAATAATATTATCATTTCCTTATATATGTGAGCTATACTTTTCTTTATGTGTGTTCTCCTGGAGACCATCTAACCAACCATCTAACGAATCATCAAATAATGAAGAACCTTTTGTATCCATCCTTGTTCCCGCGTATAGAGAACCACCTGAAGTTTTAATCGATACACTGCGATCATTGAGAGAACAGAATTATAAGAATTATGAAGTCTTAGTTTTAATTAATAACACTCCAGAGCCAGAGTTGTGGCTTCCAGTTAAAAATTACTGTGAGCGAATAGGAAAACCTTTTAAGTTTATATACTTAGAACGAATTAATGGGTATAAAGCTGGTGTATTGAACGAAGCCGAAAAATATATAGATCCTAAGACAGAAATAATAGGAATAGTTGATAGCGATTATATAGTAGATAGAAATTTTATTAAAAAGGCAATAGATCATTTTTCTACTTCAGAGGTAGGAGTAGTTCAATTTCCTCAGGACTATAGAAATGTTAATGATGATTTATTTTCGCAAGCCATGTATTATTCGTATAGATATTTCTTTGCAACTATTATGAAGTTCAGTGATCTAATAGGCGCAACATCCTTTATGGGCACAGTTGGATTTATAAGGAGACGTGCTTTAATAGATGTTGGAGGATGGGATGAAAAAATATTAACTGAAGACAGTGAAATAGGGTTGAGGATAAATGCCAAAGGTTATAAATGTATCTATATAGATCAGAGTATAGGTAAAGGATTAATGCCTCTTGATTTTAAATCGTGTAAAACACAAAGATACAGATGGTCATATGGAAACATGCAAACTATTTTAAAACATTTTAAACTTCTTCTTTTAAGTAAAAAATTACCTATCAAGAAAAAATTAGCCTTTATCACTCAAAATACTGTATGGCATAATCCTCTGTTAATCGTCATAACTTTAGGGTACCTTTCCCTCGTAATACCAAAACTCGGAATATTGTGTTTAACACTCGGTAGTATGTATCTCTTTTCTAAGACACTAATTTTCTTATCAATTTTCAAAAAGGTAGACAATTTGTCCTTCTATAAAGCCTTTATTAGTTACTTATTTTATCTTTCATTATTTGTTCCTATGTCAATAGCTCCAATGAAAGCGCTAATAGGAGTTAAAAGTAGTTTTAAGAGGACCCCAAAATGCTACAACCATTTAATTAATTCAAAAGATTTTGAAGAACTGATTATTGGAGGTTTAATAGTTATATTAATAATACTAAGTTTGAAAAAAGGATGTTTCTACACTTTCCTCAGTGCGTTAATTTCATCTTTTTATGTTTTAAGTTATGTAGGGTTACATATCCTTTCTATTTTGGATCATATCAGAAAACTAAGAATTGATCAGAGCAATAGGGGATCGCGGTATGAAAATTGGGATAATCTCGTCGCTATGGAGAAGAGTGCCTCCTAAAAAGTATGGAGGAACAGAATATGTAGTAAGTCTAATAACATCAGAACTTGTAAAGAGAAATCATGAAGTCTACTTATTTGCCTCTGGAGATAGTGAAACACCTGCGCATTTAATTCCTATCATTGACAGAAATTTATATGATTTATTAGGAGAATATCAATGGAATAACATAAATTATGATTTATACCAGATGAAAATTGTAAGTAAATATGCTGATGATATAGAAATATTTCACAATCATAATGGTTTTGTTCCACTTTATTTTAAAGAGGCTCTTAAAAAACCAATAATTACTACGCTTCATAGTAGTCTACCCTTTTCACAAGAGTTAGCTCTTTATGTTAAAGATGAACCATATGTATCAATTAGTAATGCCCAGAGAAAATTAGGTCCCAATCTAAACTTTGTAGCAACAATTTATCATGGCATACCTGTTGAATTATTTCCATTCCAGAAAGAAAAGAAGGATTATATAGTTTTTTTAGGAACTATATCACCATATAAAGGAACTGATAGAGCAATAAAGATAGCCTTGAAAAGTGGTATAAAACTTATTATAGCTGGAGAACTGAGAAAGGAGTTTAAGACTTTCTTTGATAACAAAGTAAAGCCCTATATTGATGGTAAAAATATTGAATTTGTTGGAGAACTCAGTTTTCATGAAAAAATTGATATCTTAAAAGAAGCAAAGGCATTATTGTTACCAGTGAGATGGGAAGAGGCTTTTGGTTTGGTGATGATAGAATCTATGGCCTGCGGAACTCCAGTAATAGCTTTCCATAAGGGAGCTGTTCCAGAAATAATTAAAGATAAAGAAACTGGCTTTATCGTTAAAAACACTAATGAAGCAGTTAAGGCATTACAAAAAGTAGAGAGTATTAATCCAATGACATGCAGGCTTTGGGTTGAAGAAAATTTTAATGTTAAAAAAATGGTTGATGAATATGAGAAACTATATAAAGCTATCCTAAAGCAAAACTAAAACTGAAGTAAGAAGAAACATGAGAGTAGCACAAGTAGCTCCTCTTATATATGATATACCACCAGAGAAATATGGAGGTGTTGAATTAGTTGTTTATAATTTGACAGAAGAACTCAAAAAAAGGGGACATGAAATAACTCTTTTTACCACAAAAGGATCAAAAATAGAAATTAAAAAATATGAAATAACAGAAAAATTAGTTGGGAAAGATCAAAAAATTATAAAAAAATACGAATTTATTGAAGCAATAGAAGTCTTAAAAAAAGAACAAGAATTTGACATTATTCATATTCATTATTATCCATTCTCTCCAAACTGGCTATTTACTGTAGGCCTTTTTGAGACTCCTTTTGTTTTTACTATACATTCAAAACTGGACATACCAGGACTGAAAAAAATCTTCAAGATGTTCCCACATCTCTACAGGGTACCTTTGATTTCCATTAGCAACGCTCAGAGAAAACCCTTACCTGGGGCAAATTTTATAGCTACTGTATATAATGGTATAGATGTATATAAATATCCATTTGAAAAAAACAAGGAGGATTTTTTAGTCTTTCTTGGAAGGTTAGGCTTTGAAAAAGGCCTTGCAGAAGCTATTAAGATAAGTAAAAAGCTTGGGAAAAGGCTTTATATTCTTGCCAAGTGTTCTGATCCACATGAAGTAGAATATTTTCATAAATACATCAGAGATGAAATAGATGGTAAAAACATAATCTATGTTGGAGAAGTAGATTTTTCTGAAAAAGTAGAATATTTAAAGAAGGCTTGTGCCTTCATTTTTCCTATACAGTGGAATGAACCTTTTGGCCTTGTAATAATTGAAGCAATGGCCTGTGGAACTCCTGTCTTTGCGCCTAAAAGAGGAGCTGCACCTGAAATAATAGTAAATGGGAAAACAGGAGCCTTAGTGCCTGCAAGAAAAATTCCTAAGTTTATGGATGAAAATTTAATTGAAAATCTGGTAAAAGCTTTTAAAAAATATATAGATAAAATTAATCCGGAAGATTGTAGAAAACATGTAGAAAATAATTTTACTCATACTATAATGACAAATAACTATTTAAAAGCATACCAAATTATAATCGATAAATGGAAAGAATTAAAGCTGTCTTTTGATCCAGTTAAAATTGAAAACTATCTTTTTACATCTAAATTATAAAAAATCACCCGTTTATTCCAAACTTGACCCTCTCAGCCAGGGCAATCGATATCTTCTGTAGTTATTTCACAGTAAAGTCACAGTTATATGAACAGTATAACAGCGCTTTCTATGATCATCCAGACTTATCCTTAGGAAGAAATTAAGGCTTTAAAGAAGTGCTTCAAGCTCCTATTTTACCTCTCCAAAGGTTTCTGCCTTTATTACTGGCCTAAGCAATCTCTCCAAAAGCTCCCTATCTTCTGTCTTTTTTATCCTCTCCTTTGTCTCTTCTGAGACCTCACCAAACTTTACCTCAAAGGCATCTATCAAAAGCTCCTTAGCTTCATAAAATAAACCA
>Ga0105162_1000383_pt1 | contig 29512 bp, 45 predicted proteins | sample JNZ201metaG_FD_81532 | JGI IMG/M metagenome (GOLD analysis project Ga0105162, IMG submission 81532) | Hot spring microbial communities from Jinze hot spring, China to study Microbial Dark Matter (Phase II) - JNZ 20120812A | ecosystem: Environmental > Aquatic > Thermal springs > Hot (42-90C) >...
GAATCCACCACACGGTGGAGCATTATCAAGTGGTGGAGAAGTAGAGGAAAACTACATTATAGCATATGACTTACCTAGTGAAAACTACAAACATATAGTGAATACTGAAGCATATGTTAAAGTATGCATATGGTGGGGGAGCTTGAAAAATTCAAGTAACGTTATACGGTAGGGGAGCTTGAAAAATTCAAGCGACGTTTTAGGCTAGAATTTGCTTCTGAGTTCCTCGGCTTTTCCAGATTTGATTAGCTTCTCTGGGTAGTCTTTGGCTACATGTGTAATCGTTGCACCGCTTACTCTCGATACTAGCTCCTTTGCTTTCAGAGGCTCGGCTAGATACGTCATTGGGAAGTTCTTGGCGACTATCGTTTCTACTATTGCTGGTGTGAACGTTGGCGTTTCTATTGACTCGTCCGCCACCGCAGGGTCTTCGTCGCAGGCGAATGAGCATTGACAGCTAGTGCTAGTTCCTGCGACTTCTATGTGTATTCTATATTCTGCGAATAGGTATTCGTTTGTCAGAGTTACGGCTGGGGCAGTCCAAGTCCAAGTGTCCGATACCGAGCCTCCAGCAGATGCAGGTAGATTGAGGACGTTGGGGCTTTCAGAGATGACTATCAGGGTGGCTCCAGAGCCGTCAGGGTTTGCAGATTTTGAAAGCCTGACGGCTACTCTGACTGAGAAGGCGTATTTTGTGTCGTTTTCGAGCCTCACTTTGAAAGTCCATGTTCCAGCTTGAAAGGTTCCGTTTAGAGGGGTATCGGTTCTCCAGCCACTCTTTGCTAAGGATATATCTGGGAAGTCCCCAGCAGTTGTTACCAGAACGGCTGGTCTAAACTTGAAGTATGTGCATACGGCTGATTTGCCGACCCTAGCCTTTGTCGTCAGGTCTTCGCTGTAAGATGGATTGGTCTCTAAGAGCTTCCATAGCTCTGTCGCTATTACTTCGTTTGTGAGAAGGTACTTTGGCATTATTGTGCCTCGACCCACTTAAAACCGCATTTAGCTGGGGTTTGACTGGGGTCTAGTGGGAAGCCTTTTCTCTGTTCTAAGGTGCATCCTCCTTCAGTTATCGGTTTATCAAAAATGTCGCAGTATGCTATGATGTAGCCTACATCCTTACCACTCTCGAAGACTTCTCCAGCCTTTATGTCTTTTAAGGCTATCCATCTGAAGTGGGGACAATGGAGGTCGCAACATCCTGTGGGGCTTAAGCCTTTCCACACCTGCGACACTCACCAACCTTGATATAACGCTTATGAGGGTCGTATAAGGCTGTCGAATAGACCACCTCACATCTATTGTATAGGTGAATGAACTTTTAAGTTTAAGCTGTGCGTCTCCTGAAGAACTGGTATGTCAACTGCCTATACGTGCCAGCCGTCTGTTGAGCGGTTATCTTGATTCCGTATCTTCCGCTCTTGGAGACGACGTACAGTAGTGGCAGGGATTGAACGCCTGAATAGGTCTCCTCTGCGTATTTGACGTATGCTCCTGCCGATGCGATTTTAATGTACTGGCGTATGACTATCGTGTCTCCAGACGCCATGTTGGTTAAGTCTATGTAGCCTTCTAGGAACCTCGGCGGGTTGTCTGTCACTTCGTCTAGGACGACGTTCTGCTCTGAGCCATCCATCGTTATCGTACCCTCTATCGGTGTGTCGAAAGCTTCTATGTTGGCTAGCCTGTCTATCCTCGTCTTTCTGGTTCCTGTGCCAGCCTCAAAGCTCGCATCTTCACCCAACAGGTCTATTCTTGGCTGTCCAGCTAGACCTGTGAGAGTTCTAACGGATACAGCCCATACGTCTGAGGCTGTGTGGCTTGAACGTGTTGATACTGGTACGTCTAAGTTGTCTAGTTTACCAGCCCTAGCCGAGGTGTATCCGTGAGCGTCTAGGCTTTCATCTGCACCTATGAGGTCTATTCTAGGCTGTCCAGCTAGGCTTGTGAGCGTTCTGGTGCTGTAAGTCCATATTACCGCAGGGTCTACGACTGCAACTGGTCTGGGGAAGTCTGGCATTTTCCCACTATCAAGTTGGTATGTTATGTTTTGCTATATAAGAGTTTTCTCACTTCTTCGGCTTTGTATACGTCGAAGAATAGGCTGAATGTTGGGCTTTTAGGCATCTCCTGTATGCATAGAACCGCTACGACTCCGCATGTGCATATGCCTCTCGCTCCGACCACATAGCCTTCTTCTGTTATTCTAGGGTCGTCTATGGGTTCTAGTGCAATCTTCTCTCCGCACCTTGGGCAGTATATGTATCTTGGAGGGGCTATTTTTCTGCTCAACTGTATGTATTTTTGATAAGGGTGTTTAAAAAGATTGTGTTTTAGCGTTATACTCCTTTTGTGAACAGGTAGTCGAATGTTTTGAATGTTCCAGCCGTCTGCTGTATGACGACTTTGTATGCGTATGCTGTCAGTCTCGGTGGGAAGTATAGTGCGGGTGATGCCTGTTTGCCTGTGAACGTTTCCTCTGCGTATCTCCTGTATTCTCCGTCTTCCCTTATCTTTGCGTATGTCTTTATTATAACTGTGTCTCCGTCGGTCATGTTGCTCAGGTCTATGTATCCGCCCAGCATAGCTAGCCCTATGTACTCGAAGAGCGTTTGCTCCGTTCCATCTGTGGTTAACGAGCCTTTTCCAAGTATTTTGAGCAACATGGGTGCTAGAACCCTGTCAACTATCTCTTCTATCGGGCTTACTTTTATACCTAGCGTTTGAGCTATGGCTCTGAGCACTGCGTCGTTTAATCCCCTAGCCAGATACCAGATGTATAGGGCGTCTATCTGCAACTGTAGTGCCTTGGACGTGTATGTTTTGGCAAGCTTCCAGACTTTCTCAGCGTACCACATGTACTCCTGCATTATCGGATATTCCGACGGGTTTTTGTTAAGTATGTCTCTGACGGCTGATATGAGGTATTCGTGTGTAGCTTGGTAGCCTGCTATCTTCGGTAGGGCTAGGGGCTTCGTCGCATCCAGATATTCTTTGTAAACGTCTGGGTTCATCTTGGCATCCCATAGCTTCGCCCTCTGTACTGGAGACCTTGATAGAGTCCTCCTTCTTCTGGCTGGCATCGGTAGATTGTTCGATGTCCACACTATTAACCTTTGCTTTTTCCTGAACGGTAAGGTTTATGTTTCCTCTCTATGAGAGTGTTGTTTGAATAGGTATGACGGTTGAGGATAAGCTGAAGAATCTTAAGAGTGTGGTAGACTCTCTTAGGTATGTTAAGTATATGGATGTTGTCATGTCTTCAGACCACAACACTCAGAACGATGCGTTAAAGTTAATCTATGACATTTTGACTGAGATTAGTGTAGGTGTTGTTGCAGTGCCTAGACCGAATAGGGCACATAAGGCTGAGGTGAGTCTGGCTACGGCTAGGAGCGATGCGTCGCTTATAGATGAGTGGGGTTTGACTGGTAAGGCTCCGTTTTACTCTTTGACGGTTGTTGAGGTTGGTGATGGGGTTTTCACTGTCAAGGTGGTTTTTAAGGACGGTAGAAGCATCGTGTTCAGTCAAGCCGAGTTGGCTAGAGGCTTTGTTGTAGATATAGAGTTTACAGATTTGAGGATGACGAATACCCCGCAGAGTGTAACAAATCCAGTGTTTGTAGTTGACTGGGTGGAGTGATAGCTATGCCGATAAGGATTCCAGTAATCGTTGAGAAGGTTGTTGAGAAGATAGTTGAGAAGATAGTTTACATAGCTATAAGCCTGACGAGGGAGTTTAAAACGGCGTATAGTATTGTCGCCAACCCATCTAAGCCTATACCTCAGATAGCTGTCTCTATGATGGTGTCGGTAGGAAGATTCATCTATGCACTCTTCAACATGCTTGAAAAGTTGAGATTCTACATTCTGGCTAATCCAGCTAAGCCATCTGGAGCGACGGCTGGAACGACGGCGATGTCGTTACTACGGTCGAGTGTGAAAGCACCTAAACTGGACGTGAGCATGTATAGGGTTTCAAACCCAGCCTTCATTACTCCACAAACCTTAATAAGTTTAGTGTTGTCAGTTGTATATGGTAGTTGTGTGATGGCTAGGAAGATGTATCCCACGTATAGTGTAGTTTCAAACCCGTCTAAACCGACTGGTGCAACGGTGTCAACAACATATCCGTCTGTGGGGGTGAGGAAGTCTCCATGATAGTTTGGAACCACCATAAGCCGTTGCTTCTAGAGTTAGAGCCTATTAATGGTTTCTATATTCCAGAAATGCCTTTACCAAATGAACCGTTAGGTAAGATAGAGTGGAAGATACCTAACAAGGGCTATAGGAACTTCGCATACTGGCTGAACAGCTTTCTTTTAAACACAAGTCAGACTGTTATCAATATTGGTGGGACTAGCAGAACTGTAATTCAATTTGCCAGAACTGAAACTGCTAATGCCATTCCATCGCTTCCTGAGTATGGGAGATATTCGTTAGCATATGGTTCAAGCGCAAATCCCCATGACGTTTCAAGGTATGACCTATACAGTAGATATTCGGTATTAAGCTGGATGGATGGATTTCCTTGGACTGTTCACGAAACCGATAGGACTAAGCTGATGCACTATACACGTTACGTTTTTGGAGCACCCAGTCTCACGTGCGGAGAGGCTGGTCTATATATGTCTTTCAATCTAGGTAACGCTACCCCTGACTACTTCTTACTTGCTAGAGCTATTATTGACCCTGCTGTTACTAAAGAGTATGATACGCTTTACGAGGAGGGCTGGGTTGTAGAGTTTCCAGCAAACTACACTAGGCTGTTGGCAGACATGATTGCTTACTGTGCATGCCTTAGTCATCCATCTAAGTTCAGGATTAAAGATATTGACGGCAACTATAGACGTGTTAGAGTCAGTCAGCCTTCTGCTGGTTCTCCAGATGTCATGATAGGCTCCGATAATACTGCACCTTCTCCAGACGACTATGCCCTCAAGTCCCCCATCGGGAGCTTAAGCTCTCAGAGTCAAAGCGTTGAGATAGATACTACTCTTCAGGAGTGTAGAATAGTGAGGCAGGGCACATATACGCCCACTTCAAACGTCTACCTCGGTGAAGTAGGGCTGTTTATGAACGTGTACGAGGATACAGATACTGCTTACAAGATGATGGTTGCTAGAGGAATATGGGAGACCCCAGTACTGCTACAGGCTAACGTTACATACACTATAGGCATAGTGTTGAAGCTTGGTTAGGGTCTGGTTTGAAGGTGCATATGTCTTTGATTAGCTCTAGCGTAGGGACTATTATAACCATGTTTCTCTCGTCTACATAGCCCTCCGTCTTGAGCCTCTCAATTAGGAATGCTGTGAAGTTTTTCATGAATGGGGATGGTTTGAAGTCTGTGAAGGCTTCTTTAACTGGTTTCCACTTCCACTTGCCTACGCCTGTAAGCCTCTCACGGTAGACGTGTAGCGTTAAGTATTGGATGTCTATAGGCATCTTCTTCTGATATGCGTATATCAGGTAGTTGTGGATTCTGAGAGCCTTCTCTGAAACCCACTCCTCATATGTTCTGCCATACCATGATGTGTAGCCCATGACGGCACCTACATGTACTTCTGAACTACGTCTCTGAGCTTTTCACCTATCTTCTCCCATGTAAGTTCGTTTCTTACATGTGTATTCACGTAGTCTTTCACCTTGACCTTGTACTCTTCGAGTCTGTCGAGTATGTCTATGGTTTTCTCTACGGCTCTGTCTATGAGCATTTCAACGCCATATCCGTCGTGTATCGGGTTTCCCTCTAGGACTCTACCGCTTTTGACTGAATCTACTAAGCACCATTCTGGTAGGTAGTCCTCCCATGCACCGCCTCTTGCACCTATGACAGGTAGTCCTCTTGATAGTGCTAGCAGGGCTGGGTGTTCAAATCCCCCGCCTCTGCTTGTGAGAAGGTAGATGTCTGAGAGGTCGAAGAGCTCCATCTGTTCCTTCTCCGTAAGCCACTTCGAGTTCGACAGAGGTTCTAGGTACATGTCTAGGGAGCCTCCCTTGAAGTCTATAGGTCTTCTTATGAAGCCTACTCTGTTCATCGTCTTCAGTAGGAGTATGGTGTTGCTTCTCTCCCTGTGGACATGTCTGTAGAGCTCAAGCAGTATGTCTAAGCCTTTTCTGTACTCTGAGTGGATTATGTAGCATGTGAGTATGCGGGTGTTTGATTCAGCCTTAAGTTTAGCTAGTTGTTGGAATGTTGACGGTGTGTTTGGCGGTTCGTCCAGCCACCATTGGTTTACCCCGTGAGGTATTACATGTGTAGGCTTTGAGACGCCAGAGCTTACGTAGGCTTTCCTTGCGAAGCTTGACGGCACGATTATGGCGTCTGCATACTGTGTGAGTCTGACCGCATACTGTGTTATGTGGTCGCTGTCTGCTACGTCAACACCTATCAACCCGTGTACTTTATCCAGTCTCCTTGATAGTGTCTTTTCGTGTTGTTGAAACGGGTAGAAGTACGGTTGGAGGATTACTAGCGGTCTGGTTGTGACCTCTATGAAGGGTAGGGCTAGCTCATCTAGCTCGAACAGTCTAAAGTATTTTCTCAGTTGTTCACAATGCTTCTGGGCTATGACTTGGAAGCTTACCCTGTGCCACATCGGGTAGAAGTAGTATATCATCATATGGTCACCGTGAGCCACCATATCTGTACGTTGTCTGTACCGCTTGGGGGGGCGGTTTTGAAGGTAACTGATATGTAGGTTTCGTCAACAGTCCAGTAGTCTATGTCTGGTAGGTCTGAGATAGCCTTGCCTACGAGTGCGACTGTGGGTGTTTTGCCTACTTCGTGGGCTATGTTGAAGGTCGTGGTTGCTCCATCACCGCTGAATACTGCCTTACCGCATTTGACTCTCTTGTCAAGCTCTTCTAGTGCGTCAACTACTGCATTCCATTCTGATGGAGTTAAAACCTCAACGCCCTTATATGCTAGACCCCATCTGGAGATGACTTACCACCTCCGTATGATTACTCAGGGTATGTTATCGGTATTCTCAGCTTTCTGGCTCTTCTGAGTGAAGCCTGTGCCTTGTAGAACATTATTTCGTCGTCTGAGAAGCCCCACTCCTTCATGGCTTCTAGTTCTCTGTTGAAGTCTGTGTCTGTTATCAGTCCGTCAACGTATAGGTTTATGAGTTGTGTCACATATGTCCTAGCCTCGGCTTTGACTGGTCTGTTGCGTATGTACTCTTTCCACATCTCCAGTAGTTGTTTCCTATCGTTTTCTGGTAGCGGTAGTGCATTTATCATCTCTTCTACTTTGCCTAGTGCGTATCTGCTGGCTTTGGGTGAGTATTCGCTCAGTTCGACGAGCCTGTCAACCGTGCCTATGAGTTCTGTCCATGCACGTCTGTAGCGTTCGTAGTCTGTGACCTTCTTTAGGAACTCCAGTTCTTTCGCCGTGTATCCAAGGAATGTTGAGACTTCGGTTAATACTTTTTCAAACTCTTTAGATGGTATCATGAAGCTTGTGTATAGCTGTTCAGCCCTTGAGAGGTATCGTTTAACGTCGTCAACCAACGGTCTTATGTCTATGTATTTAGCCCATACCTCCTGCCACTCCCTTGGGACACGTCTAGCCCTCATAACGCTTTCAAAGAATCTCCTAGCGTCTGGTATGTATTCGCATATTGAGGCTAGCATCGAAGGCGTAGGTATGTATTCTCTTGAGTTGAGAATAAGCTCCTCCAGTTGGTTTCTGAGTTGCATTATAGCTATTTCTCTATCAGTAAAACCTATGAGCTTCGCATATTCCTTAACGGCTTTATCAACTTCTTCTGGTATTGTGACGTAGAGCATGGCACGTCTGTATGTTGAGAGCAGGCTTTTAACGTCGTCGGCTATCGGTCTGACCGATATGTACCATCTCCATACTTCTCTCCACTCTTTTGGAACCAGTCTAGCCTCGAAACATGCCTCTATGAGCTTGTCTGGTATGACTATGTATTCGCTGAGTGATGCGAGTTGTGTGGGTGTTACTGCGTAGTCTTTCATGGCTATGCCGAACATCACATTCATAACTTCGTACAGGAAGGTTTTTTCGGTGTCCGTTAATTTAGAGTACTTGACTACTGTATCTATGAGTCTGTTCATCTCCTCTCTTGAGACGACTCCAGTCGCTATCCTGTACATGAGCCAGCCGAGCCAGCGTTGAGTCCACATTCTGATTCTGCGTACGGTGAATACTTCTCTCCATATGTCTAGGCTTTCCACGTATGGTTTGTAGTATGCTTCGACGAAGGACAGCTTTAGTTCGCTCGGAAGCTCTGAGCCAGTTATCTCCTTGTAGTCGGTTGCGAAGACCGTGTTAATCTTTTCGATTACACCTGTAAGTTTCTTCCTGAATTCTTCATATGTGTCTATGATGTACTCTTGGTAGCCTGTGGCTATGTCCCTCTGAATCTCCTTGAGTATGTCTAAAGCCCTGTCCATCAAAGCTCTTAGTTCTGTGAGCTTGCGTTCTGGCGGTAGGAACATGAGCGGTATGTTTACCCATCCAGTACTCCACTCCATCTTGTCTACGTCGAAGTATGAGACGTTGAAGCTTGTTACGACTGCACCTGAGAGCATGGTCTCTATGGATTTGATGTCCCAGAACCCCTCCTTGAACAGGGCTAGTGTCCCAGTCCTGAGCATGGTGCGTTCATCTGTTATGGCGTTTATCGCCTCGGCTACTGCGGTGAGTGGAACCCAGTCTGGGTGTAAGCCCGTAGCCTGTAAAGTTCTTGAGAAGTTTGTCAGGTCTAAGCGTATTCCAGATTTAGCCGTGTTTTCGACGACCTTGGCTCTGAAGTCTCTGACTGGCGATGATATTGTGACGTTTTTAGACGATAGGAGTTCGTATATGCCGAATCTAACCATCCAACGCTGGTCTATCTTAGTTGGTATGTCTGCTAGTGTGTCTATGTATATTAGGTTGTCTGATGTGAAGCCTTTAATCCATGCACCCCTGAAGTAGTCGTGCCACTTCATATATGTTTTGAATGCATCTAGGATAACGTCTGACTTGAAGTTTAGCTCTACTGGTGCTACAGGCATAGGTGCGTTTAGGGCTTTGAGCTCCTCACTTATAGCTTTTTTCTCTGTGTCTGGTAGTGTCGCCCACAGTAGACCGCTTATGCCTCTTGTGGCGAACTGCCACAGGCGTTCTGGCGGTGGGTATCTGAATCTGAGGAAGTAGTAGAGTGCACCTACGTCTTTCTCCATGCCTCTAGCCTTGTAGAGCCTCTGGAAGTCCTCTATGGATGCGAATATATCTCTAACCATCATTGTGGCAACGTCTGAGGCTGATGGAAGCTCGTAGACTAGGCTTAAGGGTATTTTTCTGACGACGCCGAACCTATCTGTAACCTCTAAGTAGTACTTTTCCAACGGTTTGAAGTACATGTCTATTACGTAGTCTGAGTAGCCGTAGAGGGACATGAACCTCGTCGCAGTCTTCAGTTTCTCATCGAACTCTTTATGGGGTAGTGCTCTTCTGACGGATTCGACTATAGTCGGTACTGGAGGTAGCTCTATCGGAAGCACGTTTCTGAATAGGCTGTTTATGCATCTGACTATGGGTTGGGTGTACCATATTGCCATTCCGTAGAAGAACCCCCTCATCAGTTCGTCTGAGTATGCTCTGAATTCCGAGCCTAAGTGGAGTAGGACTGCTCCGAATTTGACTGGTATGCGTACCGTGTGTGTCGTACCTGCACCGAATATGGTTAGGCTTATCGTTGGCATGATGTCTATGTCTTTCGTCTGCTCTCCAAGCCATAGTAGTGCTTGGCTTATCATTCTAAACGTGAACTGTGTTGATACTAGTGCTGTGAACATCCCCATTAGCTCAAATATCTCCCCTTGGCTTTTTCCAGAGGCTATCCTCTCTATCATAGCGGTTACGTAGTCCGACATCGGTCTTGCCACACCTTCAAAGAGAGAACGTATCGGCTTGAATACGAATAGTTCAAATATGTCTTTCACTCCTTCGACTAGACCGTCAACAAACTCTTTGATTGATTTGAAGGCACTGATTACCATTTCGACGAAGGCTTTGCCTAGAGCTAAGAATCCGTCCCAAATGGCTTTTGCCAACCCCTTGAATGCATCTACAAGCCAGTTCCAGAAGCCTACTAGTAGACTTCCAACCCACTTTAGAGCTTCTACTATTGGTGTTGCTACGTACTCCTGAAGCCATTGGATTGGATGTGTCAGAGGCTCAAGTAGTGGTAGTACTGGTATAGACCATGATGGCGTCACCTTGTAGAGCTTGTATGCATATGAGCTTGTCGGCGGGTAGATTGGCATTGTGAATATTGAGCGGATGTACTCAGCTATGGGCTTTCCGAATTCGGCGTATAGCATTCTGGGTAGTTGGAGTATTGCGTTTACAAATCCCATGAACGTCTGGCTTATCGCTTGGAAGCCTGCCCCCACCATGCTTGCTATGTCTTTGAATGCACCGATTAAGTATCCTTGTATGTCTCTCATCGCTTTTTCTACATATGTAAAACCGCCGAGTATAGTCTTGCTTATCGCACTAAATGCCTCTAATAAGTCCTTAGCCACAGTACTTAGTAAGTCCGTTATAGATTTGCCTATTATCCCGAAGAAGTCTAATAGCGATTTTGCGAAGCCAGACAAAGAATCCAGTATTGATTTAGCTACTGCTTCAAAGAAGTCGGATAGTGTTTTTATAGCTCCAGATAGAACGGTCGTCAAACTATCTATTATAAACTTTCCTACTGAACTGATTGCGTCAAATATGGTCTTAGCAAAACCTGATAAAGTGTCAATTATTGTTTTTCCAATGGCACCGAAAGTGTCAGATAGCCCTTTGACGGCTACACTTATCGTATCTATTATGGATTTTCCTATTGAGCTAATTGCATCAAAAAGTGTTTTACTTATTCCACTTATCGTATCCATTATGGATTTTCCTATCGAAGAGAATATGTCTGAGAGGGTTTTAGACAGTCCTCCTATGGCGGAGCTTATTGAGTCCAGTATGGTTTTTCCGATTGACGTTAGTGCGTTTGATAGTGATGATACTATGCCAGAGATTGCAGACGTTATGGTTGATACTGCCGATGATATTACATTTGAGATTGCCGATGCTACTCCAGATAGTGCACCTGATATTGTGGATACCGCACCTGATATGAAGTTTGAGACTGAGGAGGTTATGGTTGATATTGCATTTGAGATTACAGATGATATTGCTGATACTGCTCCAGATATGGCACTAGACAGAGTGCTTGTGACTGCGTTTATGGCTGGTACGATTGTTCTGCTGAGGAAGTCTGATACAGCGTTTATGGCTGGTAGTACGTATTTGTCTATGAAGGTTGAGACTGAGGAGGCTATCCAAGATGCTATTGAGTTTAGAACGCCTACAAACCAGTCTCTGAGTTGACCTAACGGGTCTAGGATTCCAGCTTGGTATGATGCTATTATGTCTAGTTGAATCGTCTCCTCTTCGATTACCGTGTATTCGACTACATGTGTAGCTTCCTCTGGGTAGAACTCTATGTGAGATTGAGAGATGACTTCGGCTAGTATTTGGGCGGTTTGCTTTATCTCCTCTGGGCTTATTTCGATTAACTCTTGACTCATGTTATCAGTCTCCTCACTTCTTCTATACCGTATGCGTAGTATATGAATTTCACCTTTGCTATTTCGACTCTGAGCTTGTCCTTTAGCTCCCTCTCGCTTCTAACGTCTACTGTGAAGCGTCTACTCTTTAATCCTCTGTAGTTTATTCTGACGGCTACGTGGTACCATGCTTCTCCAGATATTAGTGTTGTCTTGGTGACCTCTAGTATGTCAACTATGCAGTCGTCCAGCTCTATGGAGAATGGGGGTAGTCTAAACGGTATTGTTTCCACGATTATTTAATATCCTTCAGGTCATATATGAGGGTTTCCCCGTAGCTTTACCCATAGTCTTGACGACTTCGTTCAGCTTTTTGACGACTTTAAATATTTCTCTACACTTCATCGCTAAGGGGCACGTCTGTATGCTTGGACAGTCCAACGTTGAATACTCGAATGAAAGCTCGTGTGTCTTCAACAGTAGGTCTTGCATGAGCGACGTGAGTTCAGTCCTCACTTCTTCTGGTATCTCTGGTACTGGCATGGGTGGGGTTACGCTGATAGTGCCAGTCGTAACCGTGCTTTCTTGACCGACTCCCCCAGTCTGAGCTTGTCTTCTCTTAGGCGACTCAACCATATTTTCATCCCCTGATACAGTTTATCTAATGTTTGGCTATTTAAGCCTTGCCCAGTCCAATGTCTCATCCACCAGTCTCTGAACTGCTCTTCTGTCATAGACTCCCATCCTTGGAAGCCCCAGCGATGTCTTTTAGCCTTAAAACAGATAGCCTGTAGGACTGCGTTTTGGTACTGTCTTATCCTCACGGCGTTGGACTCCTCTGGAGGTATTTGAGTGCAAACCCAGTTTTCTATCTGTCTTCTTTGCGATTGGAGTAGGTCGTACTGGGTTGTCTTCTCACTTATATGGTGGTTGAGCATTTCTTCTGGCTTGTTGTAATTCGAGTACGCCCATGTTGTAAGCGTCTCCCTGCTTATCACGTCGTGGACTTTTGCTGTTATCGTGTCTAGGAATGGGGGGTTCTTCTTACCCTCTGGGTAGACGTATATGCTCTCCTTAGGCATGAGGTATCCGTAGCCTAGAAACGTTATGCCTAGTATGAAGCCGTTTTGAAGGTGCTCCATCGTCTTAAACTTAACGTCGTATACGTTTCCCATGTAGTCTATGGTGGGTATTGTCGCCCAGCCGTCCTTCACATCGCTCAATCTGCCCTTCCCCAGTAGGCTTAAGCCTAAGATGAAGGCGTTTGTCTGGGCTGAGGATATGAGTGTGAGCCTGTTGAATATGGTGGCTTCTGCAACCGTATGTATGTTTAGCGTTTCCGCCACGTTCCCCATGTCAGCTAAATAGCTTGTGTCTGAGGTTCTCATCAGTCTAAGCTTATGGAATGTTGCTCTCAGAAACTCTCTAACCGTTATCGGGTCATAGTAGGAGTAATCATATGGGCTTATGTCGTAGTATGCTTTTTGAATTCTAACTGTCTTAAGCTGTTCGTTGTATGGTGGTGCATAGTTTGCATCTATGAATGAGTCTACGCTTGTAGTCCATGCATATTTCAAGGCGTAGTCTACTGGTGTGAACTTCATCCATATTCCCTGCATCACCTCTTCTATGGAGGGTAGTGAGTATGTGAAGTCTAGCATGTACGGTATGAACTCTATCGGAGGTATGTCGAACATTATGACTAAGCCTAACTGTAGCAGGTCGAAGAGGGGTATTTGAAGCCACATCCACTCTGCGAATAAGGGTGAGATGTCGAGCAGTCTAAGCCATGTTAGGTATATGCCGTTCTCTGATGCTACTTTCGTGTGGTATTTCTTCTTCTGTTGGGCTGGCTCATAGCTCATGTTTTTACCTTATGAATGCTTTGTAGGTTTTCACTATGTCGAACTGCTCCGCATGTTCTTTGACCTGTTGGCTTCTCTTCTGGTACTCCTCTGGGTTACATGTGTAGATTTCATATGCCTCTGTGATGCGTTGTGCGAGTTCGTCGGTTGAGTAGTCGTGTACGAGGTACATTATGCCCTGCCCTTGGTCTTCAAACCTCTCATCCGTGACTTCGACGGTGAGGTTGGCGGATGGGTGTGTTATCTCCGTGAGCGGTGCGTAGCTTGGGTAGATGCATGGGACTCCGAAAGCCTGTGCCTCAAGTAGTGGTAGACCGAAGCCTTCAGCCGTTGAGCTACATATGTAGTAGTCGAATGAGCCTATTAAAGATAGGACTTCTGCTCTATCTAGGTTGCCGAAGTCTGGTATTGCACGTGTGTTTTTGACGCCTCTGAAGTGTGCTAGACCGCTCTTCGTAGTCAGTATTATGAACTTTGCGTCTGGTGTCTTCTCTAAGGCGGTTGCTATGGCTAACGCCAGTCTATCGAGTCCTTTTCTAGGCAGGTTTGACGCTACTGTGCCGAATATAACTTTGGCTTTGAGTTCCTCCTTGAGTTTATTCTTGTCTGGTTTTATTGTTTTAACCATTTGCATGTCTATGCCGTGATATACGACGTTTATCGTTTCAACGCCTACCTTCTTGAGCATGTCTCTGGTGAATTTGCTGTTTGCGACGAATATACCGTCTCTGAGCCACCAGTCCTCCATCAGGTATTGCTTGGGTTTCCCCTCAACAGTTACATATGTGACTGCTGGTATTCCATGTAGTACGTAGTCTCTCTGCATGTTAAGCCAAGGAGATAATATGAGCGGGTCGAATGGTATGAATATTACGGCTTTCTGGAATAGTTTTCTAGCGTCGTACCATTGTACTTGGTATGAGAACGATTTAGCAGTATATCCGAGTCTTTCGATAGCCTGTGCTATGTCGTGTGAGACTACTTTGAGTGATGGTGCATAGGAGGATACTACACCGTAGTCGAACATCTAAAAAAAATGGGAAGATGTGGTTTAAAAGCTTATCCGTTATTGTGTTTAGTAGGCGATTACCCAGCCTGTTATCACTTGGATTATTTCATCGCATATGGATGGGTCTAATCCATATGCGGTTACGAAGTAGCTCTTTAAACCGCTTGAGGTCTTCTTGGCTACATCAGCCTTCTGCCTTATGACGTGTCTTAAGAGGGCGGTTGCGAAGGCTAGGTATGTAGCCCTCATACCACCGCCGATTCCATACTCATCGAGTATGGGTCTTACTAAGTCTCTAGCGGTGGCTACTGTACCCAGACCTTCTTGAGCCCTGTCTAGGGCTAGGTCTTTAACGTCTCCGAATCTTGTGCCTACGACGGTTGGGTTGAACTTCCTTGAGTATTTCTTCCACATTTCAACTCCAGTCTTATAAATTGGCATTTTCCACTATCACCGTAAGATTAATTTAGATGATGTTTCTAATAAGCATGTGAGGGAATTAGTGATGTCTTCGGAGCAAAAATATGAATCGGTTGAAGCTAAAGGCTTGAGTAAAAAGGATTATATCTATGCTGTCAAAGGTTTGGCTTGGCTGATAGGAACTGTGTTGGATTCTACGTTAAACTACTGGCAGAGTAGGGTTAAGTTTCTACGTGTTAGAAACGTTGATATAGTATCCAACGTCAGAGTTGAGCCTACGGAGAAGGGTTATAGGGCTATTATAGAGGTTGAACCTACAGATGAAACTATAGGTTACTTTGCCCAGAAGTACTGGGAGCTTGATAAGATAGTGAAGATGAGAAGGAGGGTTTTAAAGCAGGTGGCTCGTATCAAAAAGTTGAGTACATCTGATAGTGCGATAACTAATAAACTCTACATGGATTGGGTGAGGGAACATGCCCAGTCATAAACTTGAGATAGTTGTGCCAGCTAAGTTATGGGAGAGGATGGAGGATATAGAACAGAAGAGGGGTATTAGGAAGGAAGACCTGTTGATGATGGCTCTGGTAAGGCTTATAGAGGAGTTTGAGAAGAGTAGGGAGTGATGCTATGAGTGTAAGTATGCTTATAAAGAACTTGATTAGCCCTTTGACAGACCCTACTGCTAGGATAGATGTTGCGACGACGGTTAACTATCTCTTCTCCGTGTATCTGTCTGGCGACGCTAGCGAGGCTGAGGTGAGGAGTAGTCTACGTGAGGTGTGCGAGACCGTTCTGAGGGTTACTCATGCGGGTCTAACTGAGGAGGAGTTGAGGGATAGGGTTGATAGGCTTGTGGATGACTTTATGAAGGCTTTTAAGCTCGAAGCTATCAGGCATAAGACGCTTTCAAGCATTAGACCGAGGTATGGACTCCCCTAGGGTATGAATACTGTGTCGCAGACTCTGCAAAAATAGAGGTTTAACTCTTCGTTGTATCTCACGTTTATTGAGTGACAGTTTGGACAGGTCACATGCTTGCTGGTTGTTTTATTCGTAGATTCTTCCAGCTTTAGGTATATTCTGTATCTCCACGTGGGATTTATTTTTTCCATGCTACTGCCTCTTTGATATTGTTGATACGTATATTTGTTTTGCTAGTCCTAGTGTGCCTAGTGTTCTCATGAGTATGTAGTTTGTTAGTCTTTTCTGTCTTGTGACGTAGCTTTTAGGCACGTATATTTTCTGGTTTTCCAAGTCGAACCATATCGGTACTCTGTCGTATATCTGTTTTTTAGACTGTATGCGTTTCTTCTTGTTTATTATGTAGTATGTTTTACCGTTTATGGTCTTCTTTAGAAGGTTGAAGTTTTTATCTGGGTATTTCTGCTGTAGGTTTTTGACGTAGTTTTCCAAGTCTTGTAGCGTTACGGGTTTTGCGTTGGGTTTAGGTATCAGTTTGAATAGCTGTCTGTACTTTCCGAATTGACCATAGCCTTTAATTGTAACGTCGAAGTCTTTGAACACTTCGAGTAGTGTGATTGGCATGGCTTAACCCTCCTTATTCTCCATGTTTAGTATTTTCGCTATCATAAAGTCTATAGCCATCCTGTCTATCAGCTTGTCTACAACGATGAGTACTACGTCGTCAACCATTAGTAGTATGTCTGCAAGCTCCTCTATGTTTTTAACTAGGCATTCTCTTATTTCAAAGGCTGGTATTTCGTGTCCCTTTCCATCTCTGAAGCATATTAGATTTCCATTCTTATTTCTGACGATTTCAGACATCTAGCTCAGCCTCCTTAAATTACATATGTAGTTTGGGGTTTTTAGGAGTAGTGGGAAGGCGTGGTAGATTTCCCATGTTAGGTTGTCGAATACGTGTATGACTCCATCAACGACCTCTGTCTTGGCGTTTTGAACCTCTAGGATTATTTCACGTAGTTCTTCCATGCTGTGGGCTGTCCTCAAGCCTAAGCTTCCGTGTACTACGAATGGTGCTATTTTCCTGAACAGGGCTGGTTCGAGAATCCAATGTTCCTGTGTGAGTTCTGCATCTGGAACCCTGTCCTTTGGAAATATGATTTTAACGTTTCTGCTCTCAAGCCTGTAGAGGTATCCATGTGGGATTGGGTTTCCAGTCCATGCACTAAGACAATGGAGTAGTGATGGTGCTACTGATATTCTCGGCGTTTTCTCATCTTCTTCAAACGGTTTCTTAACGCCCTTCCACAGGTATGGTTTCCTCGGTTTCGCCGTGAAGAACTGCCCCCTGTCTTTTAATTCTACTCTATAGAAGCTCATGGGTTTGGAGGGGTCTGCGGTGGAGAACCCTGTCATCGAGGTTGAGGTTCTACGGGTGGTTTGGTGGTTCTTCATCCCCTTTCTCCCCCTTTATCACCATATTGTAATAGTGGTGTAGTGGTATATAAAGTTTTCGGTTAGGATAGTTGCTTGAGGTATTTGATTGGTATGTTTGCGACGGATTCTCCAGTCTTGGCTGTTTCTCTGAACCATCCGTTTTCGACTGCTAGTTTGAATATGTATTTTGGGTTTTCCATGTACATTGAGCCGTCTTCGAGGCACCATATGACTCTGTTTACTCTTTCTCTTACTATGGAGGCTAGTATTGCACGGTCTATGGCTAGGGCGTCTCCGTCTCCTTTGAAGTATTTTGAGAACGAGTGGAATGGTTCACGTTGGAATATGAGGTATAGCTTGTATAGTTTGAAGTTGTATGATGCTGTTATTAGGTAGTGTCTTTTGAAGTTTCTAGCCTCTTTTCTCACTATTCTGAAGCCCTTTGACTCTAGTATCTCTGTGAGCTGGTTTAGTGCTTCATATATGTTTTTAACCATGTGTTGACTCGCCTATCAGATAAAGCTTAAATTTGACTGTGTATTATTAGTTTTCGGTATGAGCTTGGAGGATAGGGTTAAGCGTTTGGAGGATATTGTGGAGCATTTAAACCATGAGATAGATGAAATATCGAAGCAAGTGGTGGCGATGAGCACCAAGGTGGAACTCCTCATATCTCAGAATGAGAAGAACTATTCTCTGCTTAGGTGGATTATCTTCATTCTTCTGGGTATCATAGGTGTGATTGTCGGTTTCAAGGTGACCCCGCCTCCCTAGCCTTCTGTTTTTCTACATGTGTAGTTTTCTATGAGGAGTTTTATTAGGTCGTTTATGGTTGTTACACGTAGCTCCGCTTTGAGCTTGAGGAGTTGCCATTTTGTGTCGTCGTCTATCCATATTGTTGAGTGTTTTTTATACCAGTTGTGTCTTGGTCTTCTTTTTACATCATCATGTTGATTCATTTTAATCAATTTAGTAAATTTTATAAGGGAGATTTAAAGATTTTTGAAGTGTAGGTGGTAAATTTATGGATGAAGATGATGGGGGTTTTGACGGGTACCGTTATGAGATAAACCGTTGGAATATGAGGGTTTTATCAGTCCAGTTCGTAAGGATTGCCTGTAGAATGTATGGTACGAGTGGCGTTGCTAGAAGGCTTAAGATGAGTGCGGGTATGGTCTCAAGATATAAGAATGGTGGAAGCCTACCAGCGTATCCGCAGGCAGTTAAGATAATTGATACTTTCAGTAAGGAGATGGATTTGCAGAGCGTTGTAGGGGGTTTAGTTAAGGTCTGTAACGGGGGCTTTTTAGATGATGAGTCTGCTGTTTCAGACCCGACGGTTCTTGAGCTTGCCGTCTTGGATTGTCTAAGCAAGTTTGCGGGTAGGAGGGTTACGAAGGTTATGACTATGGCTGTGAACGGCGTCCCTCTTGCAACTCTTATAGCGTCTAGGATTGGTAAAAGCCTTGTGATTGTCAAGCCCTATAGGGGTGTTTCTGCGGATGGCTTTGTTGAGGTTAGTGTGCAGGGGGAGGATGGTGTGGCTAGGAGCTACTACATGTGTAGGAATGCGATTAACCGCTTTGACGATGTTCTGATAGTTGATGATATTGTGCGTAGCGGTAGGAGTCTGTCTGTGATGTTGGAGTTTGTTAGGATGGCTCATGCGGGTGTTGCTGGCATATATGTTTTGATAGCTGTGGGGGATAGGTGGAGGAGCGTTGTGCCGAGCGATGTTAAATTTGAGTGTGGTCTTACATGTGTAGGTAGGCGTTAGGGGTCTATGAGTTTTATCCATTGTTCTTCTTTTTCTACGTGCTCTGGTATTTCGTGTATGAAGTCTGTGAGGCTCATGCCCCACCACCACGTGTATGGTAGACCGTGATACCAAGCTCTGCCTGAGATTATGTTGGTTATGCAGTAGTTTATCCAGTAGTTTGATATTACGTCTCTTATTTTGCTCAATGGTTTTGAACTGTGGTAGTATAGTTTGTGTGGTTCTGTTACGTTGATTGCATGGTATCCTATGCTTTTCAGAAGGTTTTTTATTACGTCGCATGTGCTTATTCTGTAGCCTCTGAAGTCGTGGTGTTCGATTATGAGTGTCGGCTTACATTTCTCTATGAGTTTAGCCATGCCTTGAACCACGTTCCACTCATATCCTTCAACGTCTATCTTTGCGATGTCTATCCAGTCAATCAGTTCATCCATTTTTTTGACTTCAACGTCTACCGAGCCTAAGCCTCCATAGCCTTCCAGTAGTGTTGAGCTTGGTGCTCTCAGGTATAGTTTTTTGACTTCGTTTCTATCGCCTAGGGCATATGGATATACCTTGACGTTGGTGAGTCTGTTAAGCTCTATGTTTTTGATGAGTGTGTCTCTGGAGATTGGGTTCGGTTCAAACGAGTGAACCTCTCTGACTAGTGGTGCCAGTCTAACCGTGTAGTAGCCTGCGAATGCACCTACGTCGCAGAACACCATGTCGCTTGAAACTATGCTTTTCAACGTCTTTAATACGGAGATTTCGCCCTTGCTCAGGACTTCGGCGTCGTGTTCATGTCCTTTTCCCTTTCCGATAGCCCATTTGAACCCGTCCCAAGATTCAACTATTTCGTACGATGACATGTGTTAGCTAATTTATGCGATGTATATTTTATATTTTTCTACTAGTTTCTCGGCTTCCTCTATGTCTTTATGAGTGTCTATGCTTTTCCATATTGTATAGTGGTAGTATCTGATTGCCTTAAGAGTCCTCTCGTCTGCCAGTTTTTGGAAGAGCGTCGTCTCCAAGTCTCCTCTGTCTGGCAGGTGTTTGAATATTTCTGGTTTGAAGAGGTATAGTCCTGCGTTTATCCAGTAGTCTCGGATGATGGGTTTTTCTTGGAAGAGGACTACACGGTCGTCTGACGCTGTGTAGACTACGCCGTAGGGTGATGGTAGGGGTACTAGTGCTATTACACATGTAGTTTTCTCATCCACAGCCTCTAACAGCCTATTGGGGTTTATGTCTGTTATGATGTCTCCGTTCACTACGTAGAATGTTTCTTCGTCTTTCAGTAGGTCTGTGGCGTTTTTCAACGCTCCGCCTGTGCCTAGAGGCTCTTCCTCTATTGAGTATGTTATGTGTACTCCGTGTTTTGAGCCGTCTCCAAGCGTCTCTATGAACCTTTCTTTTAAGTATCCTATGGCGAATATGAATTCTGTTATGCCGTGTTTTCTAAGCCATTGTATCTGGTGGACTGCTATCGGTTTTCCAGCTATGTTTATGAGCGGTTTGGGTGTGCTGTCTGTTATGGGTTTGAGCCTTTTACCCACCCCGCCTGCTAGGATTAACGCCTTCATGCTATTGAAATGTTTAAATATGGTTTAGAGATATAAAAGTGTAGGTGTCTGCTGGATGATATGTCCTCTAATCGGTAAGTGTAGTGAGAAGGTGAGCTATGAGAAGTATGCGAACGTGTGTTCTAATATAACTAAAGACGCCTTCAAGGAGTGTGAGACTTGGAAGAGGGTTTGTGGTGGCTCTATGACGCCTGCCGAGTGGACTAAGCTTTTCACGGCTCTAACGCTACCTTAGCTAGAAACCGTCTGTGAGTTTTTTCTGCTTGCCCTCGTGTCTGGCTATCCAAGTTCTGCCCTTGCCTTCGAGTAGTGCACCGCATCTTCTGCACTTCCAAAGGTTTATGTCTAGTCTGTCGAAGTTGCTCTGAGGGCTTCCGCATTTTGGGCATTTGAATGTGAATGCATATATATTTATTTTACGTCTCCACTTCTTCTCCTCTGTGAGTTCTACACCTGTCTTTTCAAGCTCTTCCGCATCTTCTGGTATGGTCAAGATTTAACATCTCCGTAAATCTTGTGGACTATGGATATTATGCTGATTAGTCCTTCTTCCTCAAGCTTCTCCAGTTTCTTCAAGCCGTCTTCGTCTACCTCTTCGTATTTGAGTTCTATCTTTGGCTTACATGTGTAGTATTCGACTATGTATTCACGGTTCAACTTTCATCACCTTGACGACTTTGACGTAGCCTTCCTTCTCCATCTCATCTAGTTTCGATTACTGGTCTGTATACTCCTACGTTTCCATAGAACAGTCTTTCGTCATCCGTTAGGATAATCTTTGTTCTTGGAAGTACGAATATGTAGCCAGTTAGTGTTTCGCTTCTCCTTCGGTTGTCTTCAACTATGTCTACTGTGAAGCCGTTAATCCTCTTCATGTGCATAAAGAAGTCCCAAGCCGTTAGGTCGCATATGAAGTTTTTGATAAATATGTTTTTGGCGTTCCTCAACCTTCTCAGCACTCTGCGACATATCTTCATTTCTTCACGTGCTTTTTCTCTACTGGAGAGTCTGAAAATCACGTCTAGAGCCATTTCACCGTGACCTCCTGCGGTATGAGGTCTTTCTGCTCTGGGCTTTCAAGCAGGAACGTTATGTTTAGGGTTATTGAGCCTCCTACATCCGTGTAGATAGCCGTGTAGACTGGCTTCCTCTCGTCTGCTTTCAGCGTTACTGCTTTTGAGGCTTTGAGCTTCTTAAGGTTGAGCGTTATTTCAGGCATGGTCTCACCCATCCCTATCTACCATATCGGCACCGAGCCTATGGGTTTCTTATGTTTGAGTATTGGGTTTGGGGCGTAGTTTGGACAGGCTGTCTTAGAGTCGTCTAGCGGTATCCAACGTTTCTTGAGTTTGCAGTACACGTGTAATCCGTTTACATGGACGTAGGCACATGTCCTACAGGTTTCCATGTATAGTCACCTTTCACCAGCCTACTTCTTTCTCCATCCTCATGATGTCTATTATCATCTTCATGTATGCTAGACATGTTATTCTTATCTCCCTGTTGTCTTTGGTGATTTCTGGGTGGTTGCTGGTCGCCATTTCCAAAGCCAGTTTGTAGACCTCTTGAAGCCTTCTGGATGCGTTTTCAAGCAGTTTCTCGAAGCTCATTCCGCCTCAGCCTCATGCCTGTCCAAGAACTCTTTTATGGCGGTTTCGAGTGTTCTGGTTAGGCTTCCGTAGATTCTTGGGTTGGTCTTTTTAACGTAGTTGTAGAGCCTTTTAGCGAGGTCTTCATCTATGTAGAGGTCTATTCTCAGCCTTTTAGACTGGGGCTTGGTCTGTTTAGACATAATATCACCATTACAATAGTGTGGACTAGTGATATATAAGCTTTATGCTGTCAACTTAGGCTAATCACATAAGCTATATGTGTAGTGTTTAGAGGGTTGTTAGGCTATGGTGTACTGCATGTTGAGTAGCATGGAAGCTTTAGCATCCTCAAGAAGCCTCCGCCCAGCCTCCATATAGCTTTTACCAATCTTTATCAGCCTCCAGCCCATGCCTTTAAGCTCCTCTGGGCTCTCGAAACGTGAACTCTTCATGGACTCTAGTTTAGACTCAGCGTCGTCCGTAAAACGTTTCAGAAGCTCCACCATGAACCCCGCCAGTCTGTTAAAAGTCTTAGCCAGACAGGCTATAGCGTTAGACACTATCTGGAGTTTTCTTCTATTAAGTATTTCCTTAATAGAAGTCCAGATACTATCGTTAACACAGTCGTCTCTAAATCTCCCGTCGTTGTAGAGCATGTTCCAAAGCTGGTCTAGGTGTACTCTCTCGAACATGGCTTTGAGCCTCTTCCATATGAAGTTTACAACGAAGCTCGTTAGCCTCTTCACCGCTCGTCTGGGGAACCTTTCTATGATTACAAGCTCAGCCCTTCCTCTGCTCGTTTCACCCTTTCCTTGGACGTGCCTGTTGTCTACGGTCGCTGGAGCCATTACGCACAGCGTCTCGCTGTCAATCCTCAACCCACGTCTGCCAGCCCAAGACTTCATCTCCGCCATGAATCTGTCCACGTCTTCTTGGCTTACACGTGTAGGAGAAACCACGACCATGACCAAGTAGTACTTCATGCCATATGTGTCTGGGAACGTCGGCATGAAAACGGCATACATACCCCTCTTCCAATCGGTATATACCATGTTCGCATTCATCAAAGCATACTCTGAGTTGTGCCAGAACATCTTGAACACGTAATGGTAGAGGACGCTAAACCCATTGTTCAACTCCTGCAAACAAGTATCTACATAATCCATAACCGTGAAAACATCTGTAGACTTATGTAAACAACTGTCTACAGAACCGAAAGATTTATATACATTTGTAGACTTATCCATCATGACCACCTGTGTAACCGCCTGTGTAACCGCCTGTGTTCTAATCTTCGGGTCTCCCCAACAGACACGGGGGGGCTCGAAGATAGGTAAAAAATAATACCGCTACACTCGTTTAAAACTTTTTCTACACAAAAAATTTAAACCCTTCATTCTAAGGGATTAAACCATATTCAAAAATTAAAAATAAAAAATAGGGGGTTTGAGGGGATAGCTTCGAGAACATCACTTCTCTAAATACTCTTTACACAGTCTACAGTACTTGACGCCCCTTACCTCGTCTATGACTTCATCCCTCCCATCTGTAGTCAAATTCCTCAGTTGACAATTATGATTCCCCCTATTAGAAACGTTGACTAAAAGATACCTGCCATGACCCTTTACTCTAGCCTCACCATGTGTACCTCTACCCCAGTACTCCTCAACTTCAACCGTTGAATCTATGGGAATAGCTAGTCTTCTTCCCCCCATACCCGTTTTTTTTATCGCTATGACCAACTCTATTCTCCCAACCTCCTCCTCCACGGAGATTTCACTCCACGGAGTTTAAGGGGTAAAATAAAAAAATAAGGGAGATGCAACTCGACTTAAAACTCAGACTTCTCAGACTTAAACCACTCTTCAACTTCTTCAGTTGTTGGAATTAGCTCAAGAAGCTCTGGCACGTTTGCACTGGCTAGATGGAAATACATTAAAATAGTACTCAAGTCTCGAACCTTCACATACTTCAGCTTTACAATTATCGTGTTCAAGTCGTTCACTGCCTTAGCATTACTAGAGTACTGTTTAGTTAAATTAATCAATCTTACCATAGTCTTAGTCTTCCACTCCGAAAAACTCATCTACACCACCTCTATTATATCTTTTCTAACTTTTATAGAATTTTCACCAAATTTCAATAAATCGTAAAATCCCTTTTCGTCTCTAAGCCCTCTTTCTGCATTAAGTTTTACCATTTCACTATTTTCAACTTTGAAATATTCAACATCTATTTTTTGCTTAGATGAGCTTTTATAATCATGTACCACCTTGAGAATCTTACCGTTCAACTTCGTTAATTCACTTTTTGCAACAAACGTCTTTCTATGAATATTTTTTCTTGAGTCGTGATTTTCATGTCTGACATTAACTAGTCTGAAAATCGGCTCTTGTGTTTTAGTCTTAACATCAATAACGAATGTGTATATGTTTGCATGCTGACCATAGCTCCCCCAAGTCTCCTTCTGCCATACTAAAACCTCTTTTTCACCTAAACTCACACTTATCACCTCACTTAAAACTGTACCTGAACTTGTATTTAAGCTTTTCCCCACATGGAAAAACCCATAGAAAACGCTCGAAACAGGCTCGTTTAAACAAAACCTAGACCAAGCTCGTTAAACCCATCCCAAACTAGGCTCGTTGAAAGCCTCGTTAGACTCACCGCCCGACACCGCCCCGACTCGGCTCCTGCCCACCCTTCGTCCCCCTCCCAGTCCATAGAGCCATCATGGAGTTCAAAAACTACACGTGTAGATTAACGGATAGACGCTACTCCACAAAACCCGCCAAGCCCCGCTCCCCCGCCTCTGCGTCAGCTATAAGCTCGTTCAACTCCTCGTATAGGCTCTCGAAAACCTCGTTGAGCAACCATTCGTAATGCCATACAGCACTCGTCTTCACTTTTGACTTTATGTAGTCCAATATCTTGCTCTTTATCCTCTCCATCTCAGGTATAAACGAAACACCCTCAGCCTGAGCCATCACAAGTCTACATCCATAGAGCCATATTTAAACCTAACTAACTCTAACCTACACGTGTAATCTAAAAATTCGACCCTAGACTCCATGCACCTCCATGCTTTGCTTTTTTCCAGCGTACTTGGTGGCGTAGCCAGCGGAGAAGTAGCGTAGAAGTAAGCATAAAGCAGTTAAAAAGCAGTCTGGGAAAAACTGGGAAAAAAATGCTATAAGCCTAACTCAGCAATCCATAACTCTATAAGCTTTCTATCTATGCTTACATTAGATACTGGATTAATCATACAGTCTTCACAGTCATCATAGAATATTGGGTCATCTCTAGTTGTTAAGAACATACTCTCAATACCATATATGTTTTTATCGTATTCAAAAATAGGTGCGATTATGATAAATCCGTTGAGGTTTCCTAGAGCTAACACATCATCATTGAGTAACCATACATCTATCTCTTTAACGTTATTCAAACATAGACATCTAATGCTATCATGTACTAATGTGCTATCAAAAAGCTTATCTGAAACCTTGTATTTGAATTTTCCTCTTAACTTTCTAAAGTCTACTCTACCACTTATTATAAACTTAGCACTACTGAATTTGTAGTGAGCAATTTTAGGTACTTCATTATCACTTAATTTAACTTTACCTAATATAAAGGCTAATGCATGACTTCTACTCATAACTACATATTCCTCTTTATAATCATTATCCACACCAAACTTCTCTTTAAACATATTTACACTTTCTACTAAGCTTTTACCGTACACTCCTCTCTTCATGAGAAAACCCCCCTATACCACTTTAACGTAACTCTAGGAATATTAGCTATGTCATCTATTCTTACGACTCTATGTTCACCGTACTTCTTAACAAACATATCATATTTGTAATCCTTAGGCTTTATTAGGAAGAATACAGCATTATCAACATATTTTAGCTCATTCGGATATACATCTCCATCAGTAAATATCAAGAACAGCTTATCACTATATTCCTCAGCTTGTTCTAATGCATATATTATATGAGTGTTTCCTCCTGCCCAATAACCGTTTAAAGGTATATCCTTGAGTTTCTCAACCTCTCTATAATCATATGTTTCTGGTAGACTAGTATATACTATTTCATAACTCCATAACGTTAAACCCACTCTTTGATTTATCCTCTTAGCCTCATCTATAAGAGCATAGAGCATTACTACTTCATAATCTGAAACAGTAGTCATGGTACCACTAGGATAATCAGTTGAACCACTAACATCTATTGATATAACTATATCAACTGGTTTACTACTCTCTCTATTAGAGATAAACTTATCAAGTATTCTAGCCGTTTTAGAAGTGACTAGTGGTATATTTACTCCACTCTTAAGTATTGTCCTCTTAACGTCTAGATTCTTTAATCCATCACTCATTAACCATTTACGACTACCTAACTTTATACCTCTATACTCTACTGTTTTAGGATATTCGATAAAACTCCTTATCATATTAGCTTTTTCCTGATAAAACTTCTTTAACATGGTAAATTCACTTCTAACTATTGGTTGAGCGTCTTTAACAGCACATGATAAGATTTTAAGCATATTTTTAGCTTCATCTAAATCCTTAGAATCCTTGAATATCTGATTAATTGTCTTCTCCAGTTCTTCTTTATCTGGCTTTATCGGTAAATCATTAGGTAAACCACTTAAATCAATACTCTTCTTTTTCTTCTTTATCTTATTGATAAGGTTCGACAATATTCTAGCTATTTCAACATATCTAACCTCTCTATCATTAGTACTATTTAGAACATTAATTATAGCATTCACGTATTTACCGAATACACGTTTATTAAAGTTAAGCTTACAATTATGTATCTTATCATAATAAGCCCACAACAATGCTGTTATAGGATTATTCTCATCAAACCACTCTTTAAACATCTTTATCAAATATTCTCTCCTATAATTCCTTAACTTGTCATTTTTGCTTATACCAAAATCTGTTAGAATATCAGATATAGCATAGCCTAACTTTAAAGCCTCCTCTTCACTAACGTTAAGTTCACTCTTAACCTTAGCTAAACACTTAATATGATTAAATAGAGTTACTGGGTCATAGAAGCTATGACCGATTTCATGAGTTAAAGCTCCACCGAAGAAGACTCTATCATTAGTATGTGGTATATGTATTTCACCACATCTATTGCATAGCTCACCGTTTTCTGGCTCTCTTATTATGCTAACGTTAACATAACAGTACTCTCTATCTATATCCTCAGCTATGTCATTAAATTCAGGAAAATCATTACGTACTATAACCATTAACTACCACCACCTAAAGCTAAGTATTTAAGAGCTAAATCTCCACCCAGTGTTACCTCAGTTTTACCACTTTCATATTCTCTTTTTGCATAATTGAATAACTCCTTATCTATATTAGCTAACTTAGCTAACGTGTTTGTATCTAGGCTTATCTTAATCTCAGTATAGATATAGAAGTCATTAGCTCTATTAGATGGTAATTTACTCTTAGCTATGAAGTATATCTTAGCTTTAGTCACATTATCAGCATTAACGAATTTCTCCTTAAGCTTATTGTATAATGAGTTATAGTAATCTTCTAACATTTCTAAGACTTCATTAAACCAACCTTTAGCTATAGCAAAACGTCTAACTCTATTGTAGTCTTCTTCATTAAACTGTTGTTTTAGCTTACTTATTAAATCAATACCTTCTTTAACCTCTACTATTTCAGTCTTTAACCTATTATATAAGTCTCTTAATGCTTTCAGTCTATCAGCTATTACATTTTCCTCCATGAATTCAATTCTTTTCCAGAACACTAACGGAAAAGCTTTTTCTAAGTCTATAAGTTCTACTCTATCACTACCACGTAAATATGCAAATCCCTTAGCTATACGTATTAAGCTCAGCTTAGCTCTTACACTAGGTGGTCTAGCTATTAAACTACATGTATAAGTTTTAGTACACTTAGAACACAGTTCACGTTTAAGCTCTACCGATAAGCTAGAAGCGTCATTATCTTGAGCATATTGACAATATCCTAAAATCCTAACCATCAAAGTTATTATAAGCTCTATATCGCTATCAACTTTCACATTTTCAACTTCTCTCCATAACTCTAGTAAGTCACTCTCTCTCCATATTAACGGTAGAGCGTCTCTAAGCTTCTCAACATTACCGTTTATTTTCTCTAGGTGTTTCAGTTTAGCTATTGGTACCCATAGAACTCCATCGAAACGGTCATAAAGTGGCTCAGGTAAACGTATATTCAGCATATCATTAGACAGTTCTGTAGGATTAGCTGTCGCTATTATCCAAAACGGTTTAACTCCCTCTTCTCTATCCATGTATATTACTGTACCAGTTGTCATAAGTCTAAACATTATACTTAATGCTCCTACTCCTAGTCTTTGAATTTCGTCGAAAGCTTTAACTCTAGCATATACTGTTTTCTTAAACTTAACTTCTTCTTCTCCTTTTAGAAGTTTAGCTATATCGGGTCTAGCAAATAAATCCTCTAACTCAGCACTCAAATATCCTTGATTAACAGCTACTATATCTTTATCAATAGTCTTTAGTAAACTCTCCATTAGATGAGTTTTACCACCACCTCTAGTACCTAGAAGTAATAGATTAGCTCTACCACTAAAGCAAGCTAAGGTACTCTCTAAGTAGTAGTCTTCATGTAGAAACACTTGATTTAATAACGTTTTTGTCTGGATTAACTTATCTCTAACGGTCATATCTCCCCACCTTTCAACTTTTCATATGCATTATTATATAGCTGTGTTAATAGCTCAAATTTATGGTTACTCTCTACTCCTAACTCTTTAGCTAACTTTTCTAACTTCTCTAACTCTTTCTGTTGTTTTCTAAGGTTATATTCTATCCTTTTACGTTTCTCCTCTTCTATTATATTCTCAACTTCATTAATCAAATTAGCTAGACTTTCAATTATACTGTCTAACCTCTCCTTAAGCTTTCTCTCAGCTAAAGTTTTAAAGTCTTCTTTTTGCTCACTAGTAAGCTTTATCACTTTTATTAGTGGATTAGGTAACTCTATATATCCTTTTTCTCTTAACCACTTATTTAACTCATTATAATCTCTATATACACTATTAACCACTTCACTAATGTACTGATTTTTACTAGGAGACACTAGTATAACACTCTCAGTACTCTCTATACCTAGACTGTGTAATCTATATGTGCTAGAAACTCTTACAGCTCTAACTTTAACATATGCTTCAGTATTCACTATATGTTTGTAGTTTTCACTAGGTAAGTCATATGCTATAATGTAGTTTTCCTCTACTTCTCCACCACTTGATAATGCTCCACCGTGTGGTGGATTC
>Ga0105162_1000384_pt1 | contig 29430 bp, 36 predicted proteins | sample JNZ201metaG_FD_81532 | JGI IMG/M metagenome (GOLD analysis project Ga0105162, IMG submission 81532) | Hot spring microbial communities from Jinze hot spring, China to study Microbial Dark Matter (Phase II) - JNZ 20120812A | ecosystem: Environmental > Aquatic > Thermal springs > Hot (42-90C) >...
GTATGAAAAGGTCAAGGCCGGGAAAGTATACAAGACCGGAGGACACTCTGACAGGCTTGTCGATAGAGCTATATCGAGTGTTCTCCTAAAGCCCGGTATTTACGGCATCGAGGTCATCATAGTCAAACCAGGCACTCCCGACGATCTCGTCGTCGTTAAAGCGCAAACACAGGAGGCTTCACCGCAAGTGCCTCAGGAAGCTGGAGGTGGTGTTAAGTGAGTTTATCAGCTAAAGAAATACGGGAAATGAGTCCAGAGGATAGGGTTAAGCTACTCGGAGAGCTTAGGATGGAGTTACTGAAGTTGAGGACTCAGGCTAGAGTAGGTACACTGACAAATACTGCGAGAATAAGGATAGTGAGAAAGAACATAGCCCGCATCCTTACAGTCCTTAACGAGGAGCGTAAGAGAGGTGTAAGTAAGTGAAGTATTCAAGAAGCAACCTTAAATGTCATGAGCTAATAGGACTGGAAGTAAGTGTATTAGAACATAGCGACAAAAGACTTGAAGGACTTAGTGGAGTAGTCGTGTGGGAAACCAGGAACATGCTCTTCGTCGAGTCCTCGGGTCGCGAAATTAAGGTCCCAAAGAGCTACGGAAGATTTTCTTTTAAGCTACCTAGTTCAGATAGCTTAGTGATAGTTAGAGGTGAGGAGATCCTTAATAACCCTGAGGAGAGGGTTAAGATGTGTTGGTGAGGAATATGAGTGAAGGAGTTAAACTAAACAATATTGGGATAAGCTATAAGGGGCTCAATCCTCCGCAAGAAGCATGCTCTGACCCGAAGTGCCCGTGGCACGGTCATCTGAAAGTTCGTGGTAATCTATTAGAAGGCAGAGTTTACAAGGCGAGAGCGTCGAAGATGGTTGTTATCGAGAGAGACTACTTAGTATACGTTAGAAAATTCCGTAGGTACGAGAAGCGTAGGTCTAGAATACACGCTTACTTACCTCCCTGTATAAAGGTATCTCCAGGAGACACAGTCTTGATAGGTGAAACGAGACCTCTAGCTAAATCCGTAGCCTGGGTTGTTCTAGGCGCAATCCGCAGGGGTGGTACTGAATGAGTACGGTGAAGTCTACAGCCAGGTTTAGTAGACTAGGGAGGTCTCCGGGAATTATTAATGGAACTAGACTTAATGTAGCAGATAACAGCGGTGCTAAAGAAGTGATGATGGTTGGTGTAACGGGAGTTAAAACTAGGTTGAGGAGGGTTCCCTTCGCTACCGTGGGGGACCTAATCGTAGTAACAGTTAAACGAGGTAAAACAGAACTAGTAGGTCAGGTAATGCAGGCAGTAGTTATTAGGCAGCGTAAGCCGTATAGGAGACCGGATGGAAGCTGGATAGCGTTTGAGGACAATGCTTGCGTTATAGTTACACCGGAGGGTAATCCTAAGGGTAGTGAAATAAGGGGACCGGTCTCACGAGAGGCTGCTGAGAGATGGCCAGGGATAGCCAACTTAGCGACACTCGTGGTTTAAGGTGGTTATTATGGTAGCACGAGAGATTAGTAAGCAACCCCGCAAACAGAGGTTAGCTTTCTTTAGGGCCTACTTACACTCTAAACACAGGTACTTTAATGCTCCTCTCTCAGAAGATCTCGAGAAGGAGTACGGAGTTAAGAGGTTACCAGTTAGAAAGGATGACGTAGTGAGAGTTGTTAGAGGTGACTGGGCTGGTCACGAGGGAAAGGTCTTAAGGGTCGACCTCAAGAGAGTTAGGCTGTATGTTGAGGGAATAACGGTAAAGAAGGCTGATGGAACTCCTGTGCCTTACCCCATACATCCGTCTAAGGTAGTTATAGTTAAGCTCGGTAAGGTGGATAAGGTGAGGGAGAAGATCATTGCGAGAAGAAAGACTGCTTCGAGAGGTGGTAGGTAATGGGTAGAATGGGAGGTAGTAGGCACTTGAAGAGATTGGCTGCTCCAGAGTTCTGGCCTCTATTGAGAAAGGAGGCTGTGTGGACCGTCAAACCATCACCTGGTCCACACTCGATAAGTAAATCTCTCCCGCTTCTGATCGTAATTAGGGACGTCATTGGATACGCTAAGACCTATAGAGAGGCTAGAAAGCTGATAGCTGAAGGTCACTTTAAGGTCGATGGACGCGTTAGACGTGATTACAAGTTTCCAGTAGGTTTGATGGATGTTCTCGAGATAGTAGATACAGGAGAGTTATTTAGAGTAGTCCCAGTACCCGTAAAGGTTTTAGCGCTTATCCCGATATCTAAGGAGGAAGCATCGTTTAAGTTGTGTAGAATCGAAAATAAGACTACACTTAAAGGAGGAAAGATTCAGTTGAACTTACATGACGGTAGGAACGTGGAGGTCCCTGCTGAAGAGGCGAGGAAGTACACCACGATGTCTGTATTAAAGATCTCGATTCCTGACAGTAAGTTGCTAGGCTATATACCTATGGAGAAGGGAGTTCTTGCAACGGTCGTAGGCGGCATGAACGTGGGTAGGGTCGGTAGAGTAGTAAGTATAAGCGATGGGATGCGCCACTACAGAAAGCTAGTCCTTCTGGAGGATATCTCTGGTGGCAACTTCTATACATCGCTAGATAAAGTTTTCGTAGTAGGCACTGAAAAGCCAGAAATTGCTCTGCCGATAACTGTGAAACCGGTGAAATGAAGTGTCAGCGACGGAAGTAGTGGAGGAAAAGATTAAGGAGTTCACTAGTAGGTGGGCTTCTAACAAAATGCTTGAGCCTAGAGTGGCTAAGGTTGTTATCAACATGGGTGTGGGGGCGTCCGGCGAGAGGTTGGAGAAGGCTGCAAAACTGCTTGAACAACTAGCTGGCCAGAAGCCGTCTATTAGGAGGGCTAAGAGAACTATTAAAGAATTTAATATAAAGAAGGGAGAGCCTATAGCAGTTGCTGTCACACTACGGGGTTCTAGGGCTTTGGAGTTTCTCGATAAGGCACTAACCGCTATTGGTCGTCGAATCAAGTATTCGAGTTTCGATGACTACGGTAACGTTTCTTTTGGCATAAAGGAGCATATAGTGCTTCCTGGAGCAAAGTACGATCCGGATATAGGGATTTTTGGAATGGATGTAACAGTGAAGTTAGAGAGACCTGGATACAGAGTTATGAGGAGGAGAAGGTGTAGATCTAGTATACCTAGAAGACACCGAGTGAGTAGAGAAGAGGCAGCAGTATTCTTCATGACTAAGCTAGGCGTTAAGGTGGTCGGGTTTGGGTAAGTACCGAAGGCCAATAATTAGGAGGTATGGAAAAGGAGTTCAAATGTGCCGTAGATGCGGTAGTAGAGATGCGGTAATACAGAAGTACGGTCTCTACTTGTGTAGGCAGTGCTTTAGGGAGGTAGCGATGCAGCTCGGGTTTAGGAAGTACATGTAGGGTGAGATTATGGTGTCGGTAGATACTCTCGCAAACGCCTTATCAACAATATACAATAACGAGATGAGAGGTAATAGAGAGGCTCTACTAATGCCGTCTTCAAAATTGGTTGCGTCTGTTCTTAGAGTGATGCAGAGGTATGGCTACATCGGGGAGTTCGAGCACATTGATGATGGGAGGTGGGGGAAGCTTAAAGTACAGCTCTTAGGTAGAATAAACAAGTGCGGAGCCATTAAGCCAAGGTATTCAGTTAAGTACGTTGATCTGCTGAGGATGCCGGATTGGCTAAAGAGTTACCTACCGTCTCGTGATATAGGTATACTAGTGCTCTCTACTTCTCAGGGAGTGATATCGCATATAGAAGCTATAGAGAGAAAGATCGGTGGTGTACTAATAGCATACGTCTACTAGGGGATAATGATGGCTCGAGCTGTTAGGCTAAGGGAGGAGATAGCTATTCCGGCGGGAGTTAGTGTAGAGCTGGAGGGCAAAAAAGTACGAGTCAAGGGACCTAAGGGAGTAGTCGAGAGGGACTTTAGTTACGCTAAAGGAATAGCTATGAAGGTTGATGAAGGAGTTGTAACTCTTGAGACCTACTTTGCTAATAGAGAGCGGAAAGCGCAGTTTTACTCAATAGTATCACACATTAAGAATATGATAGATGGCGTTACGAAAGGCTATAGATACAAGCTTAAGATAGTATACTCCCACTTTCCAGTAACAGTTAGAGTAGAAGGTGATAAGGTGTACATCGAAAACTTTATTGGGGAGAAAGCACCTAGAGTAGCTAAAATAATTGGAAACGTAAGAGTCACAGTAAGTAAGACTGACGTTATCGTTGAAGGATGCGACCTTGAGGCAGTAGCTCAAACAGCTGCTAACATAGAGCAAGCGACTAAGATAAGAGAGTTCGATAGAAGGGTTTTTGTGGACGGGATCTACATTTACGAAAGAGGTTACGCTGATTGAGGTGGTAGTAGTGAGTAGTCAGATAAGCCCTGGCGAGGCTAAGAAGCTCATCAAGAAGAAGCTAAAGCTGTGTTTCTATAGAAATAAGTGGTGGAAGTTCTCGAAGTTCAGGAAAGACCCGAAGTGGAGAAAGCCGAGGGGTAAGGATAACCCAATGAGGTTAAGACTCAAAGGTCATCCTCCAGTAGCATCAGCTGGATATGGAACGCCGTCAGCTATTAGGGGTCTTCATCCCTCTGGTCTTAAGCCAGTAGTAGTCAGTAATTTGAGAGATCTCAGTGGTTTAGACCCGTCAAGGAACGTAGTCTATATTAGCTCTACCGTAGGACTAAGAAAGAGGCTGGAAATAATCAAAAAAGCTCAAGAGATGGGATTCCGAGTAGCTAATCCGGGTGGTACATGATGGTAGACCTAACACTGCAGAGGAGGCTGGCTGCTGAGATACTAAATGTAGGTGAGAATAGGGTTAGGTTTGACCCTGAGAGAGTTGCTGATATAGAGTCTGCTCTAACTAAGGAGGATGTGAGGAAGTTAATTAAGGAGGGTGTGATATGGGCTGAACCCTCAGGAAGAAACTCGAGAGGAAGGTGGAAGGAAAGACATGAGAAAAGGAAGAGGGGTCATAGAAGAGGTCCAGGCAAAAGAAAGGGAGCTAAAGGAGCGAGAGAAGACCCGCATGAAAGGTGGGTTAAGACTGTAAGAAAGATCAGAAGGTTTATTAAGTGGCTCAGAGATAACGATGTTATAGATACTGCTACCTATCGAAGGCTTTACAGACTAGCTAAGGGAGGAGCTTTTAAGAACTTACCCGACCTTAAGAGGCACTTAGTGGCCATGGGTATACAGGTGAGATAAGATGGCTAGAGGTGCTAGCTACAAGGTTCCTCTCAGAAGAAGGAGGGAAGGAAAAACTAACTACTATAGAAGGTATAGGATGGTTAAGTCTGGACAAAAACTTAGGGCTGTTGTAAGAAGGACTAACAACTACGTGGTAGTGCAGATAATGGAATTCGCACCTAAGGGAGACTTGACAAAAGTAGCAGTGCACAGTAAGTTCTTATCTAAGTTCGGTTGGAAGGGAGACTACAATAACAGCTCTGCTGCTTATCTAACGGGTCTTATTGCGGGACTCAAAGCTGTTAAGATGGGTATTACTAAAGTCATTCTCGATATCGGGCTACACAGACCTGTTAAAGGTTGTCGCATATTTGCCGCAGTGAAAGGATTGAGAGACGCCGGTGTCGACGTTCCGGTATCTGATGAAGTACTGCCTTCAGATGATAGAATACGAGGTGAACATATAGCAAGGTATGCTGAAGCGCTGGTCGCTAAAAGTGAGGATAAGTTCAGAACGCTCTTCTCTAAGTACCTAGAGAGAGGGCTCGACCCACGTGATTTGCCAAAGCACTTCGATGAAGTCAAGGCGAATATAATTAAAGCCTTTTCTGGTGGTTAGCCGTGTCTGAATCCGGCTCAGGTTTGGAGTCGTGGGTACCGAGGACGAAGCTTGGGGCGATGGTTAAGGAAGGCAAAGTCGTTAGTATTAGAGAGATATTCGATAACAACTGGCTTATACAGGAGCCCGAGATCGTGGACTACCTACTTCCAGATCTAAAGCATGAAGTCATCAACGTCTCAATCGTTCAGAAACAGACTGATGCTGGTGAGGTATCAAGGTTCCGCGTTATGGTTGTAGTCGGGAACTTTGATGGTTACGTTGGTGTAGGCATCGGTAAAGCCAAACAGTTGAGGCAGGCTATAGACAAAGCCATAAGGGAAGCAAAGCTAAACATAGTCCCAGTGAGAAGGGGTTGCGGTAGCTGGGAGTGCTCTTGCAGGGAGCCTCACAGTGTTCCATTTACTATAAGTGGGAAAGCTGGAAGTATTAGAATAGTCCTTAAGCCTGCTCCTAAGGGTACCGGTTTAGTCGCCGGAGATGTTGCTAAAGTAATTCTAAGGTACGCTGGGATTAGAGATGTTTGGACCTGGTCTAAGGGTGAGACTCGGACCTCACTTAACTTTGCTTTAGCAACCTACGATGCTTTAAGAAAGACCTATAAGTTTATGGCTCCTACCGATTGGCGAAGGGGTGTCTGAAGTATGGTGCTGTACGCTATCGTGAGGGTAAGAGGAACTGCTGACGTACCACTAGACGTTGAGCACACTCTGCGCTTATTGAGGCTTGTAAGACCCTTCCACGCCGTGATCTACCCCAGGTCGGAGAGTCTTGAGGGGATGCTGAAGGTAGTTAAGGACTGGGTAACGTGGGGCGAGATCAGTAAAGAAGTACTAAAGCTACTGATTTTAAAGAGGGGCAGAGTTGTAGGAGGTAAACCGATAAGTGAGGAGGAAGTTAAGAGAGTGTTCGGAGTAAGTAGTCTCGATGAGTTAGTAAATGAGCTGTACGAAGGAAAAATACTATGGCATAAATACGAAAACTATGTGAAGCCGGTCTTCAGGCTCCATCCACCGCGTGGAGGCTTTAAAGGAAGCGTTAAGAAGCCTTACGGGTCAGGAGGTGAGCTTGGATATAGAGGAGCAGAAATAAATAGTCTTCTCATCAGACTTATGTAGCAGGTGGTTCGACATGGTCGTGAGAAGGAGGAAGAAGAGCAGGTCGATGCGCGGTATAAGGACTCATGGCTACGGTAGTATAGGTCAACACAGGAAGAGCGGTAGCAGAGGTGGTAAAGGAGCTGCTGGCATGCATAAACACAAGTGGTCTTGGGTAGTTAAGTATTTCCCTAACTGGTACGGTAAGCACGGGTTTACTTATCCGATCAAGATCAAGGAGGAATATAGGACCATAAACGTTGGTGAACTAACTGAATTAGTGAAATACCTAGAATCTAGAGGTGAGATACAAAAAGAGGGAGAGCACTACGTTCTCGACCTAGCAACACTCGGGTACAACAAGCTTCTTGGTCGTGGAGAAGTAGACCTAAAACTCAAGGTAGTCGTATACAAAGCGACGAAAGAAGCTATAGAAAAGATAAGTAAAGCTGGCGGAGAAGTAACGGTACTCGCAAAGCAATCTGAGCAGTAGATAGCAACCTCCATCTTTATACTCCCTATGCCGTAGTTGAACTAGATTAGTCGTGATCTTCTCATAGATCGAGCACATACTGCTGTATATAGCCAAGTTAGCTACGCTTCAGTCAATAACGTGATTCAGCTCTCGTTTAGGTTTATATTGGTTGGTTTCATCGCCTCGTCCTCGTTCCCCCGCATCGGTCTTGAGTTTGCATCACCCTTGGGGACGTTCGGGAGTACCCCTAGACCTCCACATCTTGAGTACCCGTAGAACAGGTCTATACATGTTACTACATTTCTATCTCCTGCTAATCCATATTTAGAGCGCTTCAGTACTCTACTACCGCCATTTTCTAATCTGCTTCCACACCTTGGACACGTTGATGATGTTCTCATCGGGTTAATGTAGCTAACCAACAGCCCTCTCTCAAGAGCTTCATAGTTCATAGCGAACTGTATTCTCCTGTAAAACCACACGGACAGCTTCTCGTTGAATGAGCTACTACCACTGACCCTGCTTCTCAGCTTGCTTAAGTTTTCGAGAACTATGGTTGAACTATGTTCATCAGCTAGCCATGAGCAACTGTTTCGTTTTTCACATCTGTTCGTATTGGTTGGTATTGATAAATACGTTTATAAACACCCTGATATATGTAGAGGTACTTCGATGAGGGATCGAGAGCCGAATTCGTTGCTTCTAGTTACTGGATAGCTTTTAAGCTATCAGTTCACTGACTTCTAGGCAAGGAATAGGAATGGTGTGTCGTAAATGGGGGTACTAGACTTCCTCGCGCGACTAGGCGATATAATCCCGTCAGCTCCGAAACCGTCAAGAAGGCCTGACTTGAAGTACAGGCTTTTGTTTACTCTGGCAGCTGTAGTCATATACTATGCTATGGCCTCCGTAACCGTTTATCCTGTAGCTGCCGCTGCTGGACCCCAGCTACCTGCCGTAATGCAGGTGGTATTTGCGGCTACTACTGGGACTCTAGCTCAGTTGGGTATCGGACCGATAGTGACGGCAGGTCTCATAATTCAGGTACTAGTAGGAGGTAAGCTCATAGAGTTAGACCTAACTAATCCAGATGACAGAAAGAAGTTTACCCAGTCGGAGAAAGGACTAGCTCTCATAATAGCGGTAGTAGAGGCTGCTGGATTTGCCTTAGCCTATAGACAGAACGTGTTTATAACTGTCTCTATCGCCCTACAGTTCTTCATCGGAGCCCTAATACTGATGATGCTTGATGAGTCGATACAGAAGGGATACGGTATTGGCTCAGGTGTAAGCCTATTTATACTTGCCGGAGTTGCTAGAACCATCGTCTGGGATATATTTGCTCCAGTTAGCGTCCAGGTATATGCTCTAGATGGTTCCGCTAAGACATACCGCTACGGAGTAATCCCGTACATTATAAACGGGCTTGTGAGCGGGGAGATAGACACTGGGAGGTTGCTTTACGGTTACGTGCCTGGGTACTTAGCTGGAGGTGAAGCAGCCATGCTGCCATCACTAACAGGCATGATAGCAACGTTTATGCTGCTTATAATCATAATATACCTACAGGGGATGAAAATCAACGTTCCTGTCACAATTCAGAGAGCCCCTGGAATTCGCGGTAGAGTTCCACTAAACTTTCTCTATGTATCTAACATACCGGTTCTTCTAGTTGGCATAGTCATATCCAACATACTGCTGATAAGAAACATGGTCGAGGCTTACTTACCCCAGCTACCGTGGCTAAGCGGAGCTCTTAACAGTATTCTAATCTACTTAAGCCCTCCTAGAGGGCTCCTTGGAGTGATATACGACCCAGTGAGGTCGGTAATATATGCTACCGTGCTCATCGGTCTAGCAGTGCTCTTCGGGTTGATGTGGGTAGAGGTTGGAGGATTGAGTCCGGCGAGCCAAGCCGAAAATCTGGTAAAGTCCGGAATAAGCATCCCGGGAATGAGGTCTAACCCTAAGGCCCTCGAGTCCGTGCTTGCTAGGTACGTATACCCTCTAGCTGTACTCAGCTCTATCATAGTGGCTTCACTAGCTATTGTAGCAGACATCTTCAATGTATATGGTGGAGGCATAGGTCTCTTACTTGCCGCAGGAATACTTCAGCAGATCTATACCGCATTAACATACGAGCAAGCCCTCGAAATGTACCCGGTACTCAGGAGACTCGTAGGAGAGTAACCATGTTGAAGGTTGTTGTAGTAGTAGGCGTCCCGGGAGTAGGGAAAAGTAGCGTTCTAGCTGTAGCTACTAAGAAGCTATCCGAAAGAGGGTATAGAGTGAGGCTAGTAAACTTTGGTGACTACATGCTAGAGTACCTCAGGAAGTCTGGAGTAGTAAAAAGTCGAGACCAGATAAGGAGTCTACGCCTGGCTACTCAGCTAGAAGCCCAGAAGGTAGCTGCTAGAGATATCCGCAGCGAGTTTGAGGCCCTTCCTGGCGACAGAGTAATCGGTATAGTTGATACACATGCCGTAATTAAAACTCAACTAGGCTACTGGCCAGGTCTGCCTCTAGCCGTCTTACAAGAACTTAAACCTAGCATTATAGTGGTTATTGAGGCTAGTCCAGACGAGATACTATCGAGGCAACTAAGGGATTCAGGTAGGTATCGAGCTGATCTATCATCTAGGGAAACCATAGAGGAACTTCTGCAAATAAACCGATACTACGCAATTGCGAGCTCGGTAATATCTGGGGCCGCTCTTCGTTTCATACAAAACAGCGAAGGGTGCGTTGAAATAGCGGCTGAGGAACTTATTAAGGTGGTTGAGGAAATATAGCCATGGCCGCAAGTGTAGCTCTAATCGCTCTCAGTCTTGCGGTATATATAGTTCTACCCTTAGTCTGTCTTTTACCCATCACGTTCCTCATCAGAGCCTACATAAGGAAGGTTAGATTAGATAGGGTACTTCGAGAACTCGAGTACGTTGCTTTAAAACTTCGGGAAACTTCACCAAGTAAGCAGAAGAGATGGAGAACGATTAAGGCTAGGTACGATAGTCTCTATAAAAGCGTGAGGGGGTTAATGTGGATCAACCTCATCACACTGTGGGTAGGAGTCTTAGCCATGATCTATGTGACTCGCTACGCGTCGTACCTCCTTGGGGTTCCTCCACCGTATTCTCCGTTAAGGCTGAGTTGGACTCCTTTCACTCTAGTCGGTATAGCGGGAGAAGATGATTGGTATGTAGTCGACCTTTTTCTCTATTTAGCAGTAATAGGGATATTCAACACAATGCACCTCAGGGTATCCGGTCTGAAGTCTCTATATGAAGTTTAAAAACAAGAAAGCGTTGAGGTACTAAACTTGAAGATCGTTAAAGAAGACCTTAAACATGGTGCTATCGAAATTCGAGTGGAGTGTGAAGATGACTTATGGGTTCTAAAAAACGTGATCTCCAAGGAGGATGTAGTAATAGCGAAGACCCTGCGCGATGTCAAGATAGATGGAGAAGGTAAGAGGCGTCTGCCGATGGTTTTAGCTATTAAGGTTCAAAACGTATACTTTCAGCCTTTCAGTAGCAGGCTAAGAATACACGGAAGAGTAATAGAGGGTCCCGAAGGATATGGCTTGAAGGGTTCCTATCACACACTGAGTATTGACGTAGGATCTGAGCTAACTATAGTTAAACCCAAATGGACTCAGGAGCAGATTAGTAGATTAAAAAAGGCTTCGGCTAGAAGAGTAAGAGCTTTACTAGCAGCGTTCGACTTCGATGAGGTAGCAGTAGCCCTCGTCCAAGAACAGGGAATTAAATACGTTACTGAGAGAAGCCTCCCTGGTTTACGGGATGATGGTCCGTCGGTCGAGGAGCTTGCTGAAACAATATCAGAAGTAATCGTTAACGCCGCCCTGCGCGAGAACCCGGATGTCATTATTGTGGCTTCTCCAGCTTTTCTAAAGGACTACGTATTAGACATTCTCCGCAGAAAACTCGATAAGCCAGTTTTTGCGGACTCTGTCAGTACTGGAGGAAAGCCGGGTGTAGTAGAGCTAATGAAGCGAGATACCTTTAAGAACGTACTTCAAACTCACAACATCTTGGTTATCGAAACGGTTTTTGAGGAGTTTATGAAGCACCTCTCTACTGGAAGCAATAAAGTAGCATACGGACTCGGCGTTCTAAAAATGCTTGCTGATTCAGGTGCGATACTGAAGTTGCTCGTTAACGAAGACATGCTCTATGGTGAGCATATGGAGTTAGTTAACGAGATAATGGAGAAGGTGGAGACCAACGGGGGTGAGGTTAGGATAGTCCCTGAGGAGACACACGTTTTCAGTAAGGTAAAAGCGTTCGGCGGGATGGTGGCTATACTCAGGTACTCGGTAGACACGCATGGATTGGCAGAGAGAGTAGAGCAGTAAAGTGTGAGTATATTTAGTGCCACAGTTAGGCATACTACTGCATAACACGGCTTTTAGGTCTGAGTGTTCACTATTTACCTAATGTTGCGAGTAATTTATGCTAGGGACGTTATTCGCATTTTAATATTATGTAATACTAAGAGTGCTATTAAGTCACACCACTTAGAAAAATCTCGAGGACAAAAAGTAAGATGGAAAGAGATAGGATAGTAGGTAAGCACGTGTTCGGGGAGATATACGGATTTAGAGAGCATACTCCGGAAGAGTTGAGGAACATACTTCTTGATGCTGCCAACGTAGCTAACATGCACGTAGTTGAAGCCATAACATACGAAAAACCGACAGTGTATGGCGCTATAGTACTAGTTGAAGAATCTCATTTAGCTATTCATGTGTATAAAGGATACTCCTATGGTATTGTAGACATTTACACGTGTGGTGAGAAAAGTAAACCCGAACTGGCTTACGATCTTGTACTGGAGAAGTTAAGACCTCTCAAATACACTAGAAACTACGCAGATAGGTCGTCTACGTAGAATTACATACTACCTCAACTAACCTCCCTTTTCTGTTTTAACTTTTATCCCCTCGGAGCCAAGAGAAGTCTTCATAGTGAAGTCGCTCAAGAACTTCATTACCGTTTCTACGGTTTCCAGCTTCTCTGGTTGACTTAAGGCTATGACGCACCCTCCTCCACCGGCACCAGTAAGCTTCGCACCAAGCGCTCCAGAGCTTCTAGCAGCATAAACAACCTCATTTAGTTTTCTAGTGGAAACCCCGAGAGAATCAAGGAGACCGTGGTTCAAGTTCATCAAGAGTCCCAGTTCGTGTAAATCATGTCTCACTAGTGCTTTTTCTGCCGCTCTTGCGACCTCCCCTATCAGCTCAATTATTTTTCCATAGAGTTGTGGATACTTCGACAGCCTTTCACGTACCATTAAAACCATGTCCCTAGTCTTGAACTCTCTTTCCACGTAAGCTATAACTATCGGGAGGTCACCACTCACGTTCAGGCTCTCCCGCTTCACTCGATCACCACTGTACTCTATCTTCATGAACCCTCCATAGGTAGTTATCGAGGTGTCCATAGGTGATGCAACACCTTGAACAGCTCTTTCGACTTCCCATCCCAGCCTAGCTATTTCATCCATTGAGAGTTCGTAGCCGCCACTATACGCGTAAGCAGCTATCGTTGCTACAGCAACAGCTGCCGAAGTCCCTAGACCGGCACCAACAGGCATTTCGGAGCGAACTACTAATTTAACACCATGCCTGCTACCGAGGTACTTGGAAGCTATTTCTATGGCCTTATTAAGATACGAGATTGCTGGTAGCACTAAGCCGTATTCTGTTTCAACAGTTACTTCGCCCTCCTTGTAAGTAACAATTACACCAGGGACCCTAAGGTCGCGGGCTTCAATAGTTATAGTACCGTCAGGTTTAGGCTCAGCAAAAACATGGACTCTCTTATCTATGGAAGCCACAATAGCTGGCTGTCCATAAACAACAGCGTGTTCACCAAATAAAGTGACTTTTCCGGGGGCCGTCACGTATACTCTCACTGGAATTACCCATAGATGACTCTAGCTAGTCATGGTTTTAAGTATTTTCGAACCAGAGTGAAGCGGGCTATGTCCAGTAGCTACATAAAGGTTATATCTTTAACTAACATCCTTACACACGCGGTCTAGTAAGATGCGCTCAGTATATGTAGGGTGCTGTGGTTACTGCATGAGTAGATCCAAGTACTACTCTACGTTTAAAACAGTAGAAATCCAAGAAACCTTCTACGACCTACCTACTGAGGATAGAATGAGGCTTCTCCGTGAAGAGTCTCCACCGGGTTTCGTGTTCAACATGAAAGCTTATCAGGGAATCACGCACGACCTTGATTCACCAACGTGGAGAAGAGCTAGGAGAAAGCCAAGTGAGACCCTAAGAGGCAGTATAGGGCTTCTTAGACCAACACGGGAGAACATAGAACTATGGGAGGAGACAGTGAAGAGAGCTAAAGCTTTAGAAGCTAAGGTTATAGTAGTTCAGACCCCACCTTCTTTCGGTTTCTCGGACGAAAATCTCAGGAACTCTCTAGATTTCTTCTCTGTTATAACGCAGAGAGGGTTTGTAGTTGGCTGGGAACCAAGGGGTACTTGGATGGATCATCCTCAAGCAGTTAAAAGGGTTATAGAGTCGCAGGATAACCTTATACACGTAGTGGACCCTTTCAGGTCTAAGCCAGTTGTGGTAAAGGAGGTTAGCTACTTTAGACTTCATGGGATCGGAGGAAGAGATGTTAATTACAGTTACAAGTACACAGATACAGACCTTAAGGTCCTCTGTGACTCACTAAGGGAGATAGCCAGGGATTCGAAAGAGATTTACGTTATGTTTAACAACGTCTCAATGGCTCAAGATGCCCAAAGGTTTATCTCGGTCTGCGCAGAGGTGGCATCGCAATGAGTTGCGACTACATCAAGTTTCTTGAACATACGGCAGACGTTTACATCGAAGTATGTGGTGAAAGCTTAGAGAAAGCGTTCGAGTTAGCCGGTCTAGCCCTCTTCGAAGTAATGACGGATACTAGTAAGGTTGAGCCTAGAGTGGCCCGCGTTATAGAAGATAGAGGCTTCGACATGGAGAGCTCTCTTTACAGGTGGCTCGAGGACCTCTTAATAGAGTACGGCAGGTCGAACCTTGTCTTCAGTCAAATCAGAGTTGAGTATGTTAAGAAAGAAGGGGATGAGTATGTGTTTAAGGCACTGTGCTTCGGTGATTATTTTGATCCGAGAAAGCATGAGGCAAGAACGGAAGTAAAAGCCGTTACTTACTCACTAATGGAGATAGTGCAGTCTGATGGTAGATGGATCCTCAGGTTCGTGCTGGACATATAGCTCTAAATCGACAGTATAAACAGTCCTGAGACTGACCTACTCTTAACATGAACGCTCGTTAGGGTAGCAAAGTATCAAATATATGGCGCTTTTTGCGGGTTCTGGCACGGTCAATGTACAGTGTGGCAGACTTCTTTCTTGCTAAAGCTATGAGAGACTCTTTGTTACTCAAAACTTCGTACAGGATACCAAGATGATCGTCGTAGCTAACCCCGCGGCTCCATATGTCAAGCCGTAAACCCTCTATACCGACCGCTTCAGCCACCCTAATCGCAGTTTTAACTGCTTTTGCTAAGAAGTACTGCTTTTTTAGTTCCTCACTTAGTAGCCTTACTTCTCTTAAGAGGTTGGACTTTTGCGATATAAACGCACCCACGAATTTTGAAGCAAGCGATATTGCGTACAAGCCACCGCCACTCAGGCTCTTGACCATAGACACGCAATCACCTACCCCCACAGCTCTCTTGTTATATGGTCTTATAGGGTAGCCTCTAAGAACGATTCCTCCAAACGGTTTAGAGGAGAGCCTGACTCCTCCAACTACTTTAGATATTGCCGATAGCAACAAGCTTAGACACCTTACTGACTCAATCACATTAGGCGCCGTAGCACAACCAGCTAGTAAAGTTCTCTCCCCCGTTGGTACTACCCAGGCAAATCCGCCACCAAATTGCTTAGATAATACAACTAAGACGGTATCTTCACCGACGATGCTTTGTCTACCTCCAGTCTCTAACTCTACTTGCACACCAGACAGTTTTTCTGCCTTACACGAGAGTCCAGCAGACTTAACCAGCCTAACGTTATATCCTGAGGCTAGAACTAGAAGATCGTACCTGCTAGTGCTGCTCTTAGAGTAGACACTCCACTTACCCTCATGGTGGGATATAGCGAGAACAGGATCACCAAGGGAGACGTCCACTCCGAGGGATAAAAGCTCTTGGTATAGAGTGTTCTCCAGCCCAACCCTATCTATCCTAGTGAAGCCACAGTCTTCAAAAGCTATATTAACTTCAGCTTTAAGTTCCGGAACTACGATCTTTACTGACGAATACTCATGTAAGACATGCCTTCTAGCGAAAGGTATTCTACTAACAGTCTCCGCAGATACGAGACCTGTGCAATGAGGTCTCCCAACACTATATCTAGCTTCATAAACCTTAAGGTACGAACATTCCGGTCTTTTCGCAGCATAGTACGCAGATAGAAGACCTGATATTCCAGCACCTACGATAGCAACGGCATCCATCCGTAAACTCCTCTCTGTATTCAGCTCCCGAAGTAAACTTTTAAAGATTCGACCTAACCCCATTGTGTGGTGTTAGTTGTGGGTGTTAGAGCGTATATCCTCGTTACAACCTCGATAGGAAGCGAGTACGAGGTCTTGAACGACCTAGTGAAAATAGTGGAAGCAGACATTAAAATTGAGGCGGACGTAGTTTATGGAGAGTATGATCTGGTTGTGATTCTTGAAGCGGCCGATTTAGGCTCTCTCGATAGAGTGATCACGCAGATGAGAAAGCACCCTAAGATAATGAAGACCACTACATTGATTTCTTCGAAAGCTAGGTAATCATTTGGAGTTAGAAGAGTATTTTATAGTTCGTCCGGTAAATAGTGATTGAGGGAGTCAAATGGGGGTATATAGAGACCTCGGGCGGGATTTTGACGAGTGGTTTGATTGGATAGTGCGCGAAGCCGAGATCTACGATTACGGGAGGTACCCAGTCAAGGGCATGGGTGTTTGGTTGCCGTACGGTTTCAAAATTAGGAAATACGTCATAGAGTTAATGCGGGATTTACTTGACTCTACAGGTCACGAAGAAATACTTCTCCCCATACTCATACCGGATAACATACTGGCCAAGGAGTCTGAGCACGTCCGAGGATTTGAAGACCAAGTTTACTGGGTTACGCACGGTGGTCTTACTCCATTAGACGTAAAGCTAGCGCTGAGGCCGACTAGTGAGACCCCTCTTTCTTACTTAGAGTCTTTATGGATCAAGAGCTACAAACAGTTACCAAAGAAGTACTACCAAGTAGTAAGCATATTTAGGTATGAAACTGCGGCAACTAGAGCAATGATAAGAGTTCGTGAGGTTACAACCTTTAAGGAAGCACATACTCTTCACTCAACTTACGAAGATTCGGAGAGGCAGGTCGCTGAAGCTGTTGAGGTGTACAGTACTTTCTTTAGGGAGCTTGGAATACCTTTCGTTATCTCCAAGAGGCCTGAGTGGGACAAGTTTCCTGGAGCAATCTACACTATAGCTTTTGATACCCTAATGCCTGACGGTAAGACTCTGCAGATCGGGACTGTCCACAATTTAGGCAGGTCCTTCACGATAGCGTTTAATGTGTGGATTCACATGCCTGACGGATCGATGGATTTCGGCTGGCAAACTAGCTACGGAATTTCTGAGAGGGTTATAGCATCTCTAATATCGGTTCATGGTGATGAGACTGGGCTTAGGCTACCCTTCAAGTACGCACCAGTCCAGGTTGTGATAGTGCCTATACCGGCCGGAACGGAAGAAGTGCGTAAAAAAGTAATAGAGCTGTGCGGTAGGGTCGCTGAGATGCTCCGTGCTGGAGGATTAAGGTCTGTAATAGACGATAGAGAAGATATGACTCCCGGGGATAAGTTCTATTATTGGGAAAGAAGGGGGGTTCCTATTAGGATCGAAATAGGACCTAAGGAGCTACAGGAAGAAAGCGTAACTATAGTCAGAAGAGACACGAGGTCAAGAAGCTTAGTAAGAATTAGTGAGCTCGTGGAGGAAGTCAAGAAAGTTGGTAGAGAGTATGATGAGGCTATCAAGTCCGAAGCTCTGCGAGGATTTGCTAGTCACGTAATTAAAGCCAGCAGCATAGAGGAAGCAGAGAAAGCAGTTTCTAGCGGTAACATAGTTGAGCTCCCTTGGTGTGGTAGAGTATCTTGTGCTACTGAGCTGGAAGTTAGAGTAGGTGGAAAAGCTCTGGGAACTCCTCTGAAAGTCGATGAGTCTGTGGTTATGGGGTTAAAGTGTCCTCTGTGCGGTAATGAGGCAAGGACGCTGATGAGGTACTCTAGAAGGTACTAGTGGAGCTTAGGGCTATGGTTACTAACCTACCGGCAGAAGCTAGAGCCAAGTGGGTTAAATACCTAGAGGCACGGACAACTGAGGAGAAGATAAGAGCTCTAGAGGAGTTTCTTTCTTCTGTTCCCAAGCATAAAGGTACTGAGAACTTAGTTGCCTGGGTTAGGAGGAAGCTCTCTGAACTCAGAGATGAGCTTGAGGAGAGTAAGCGTAAGAGAGGCGGCGGTCCATCGTTCTTCATCGAGAAGCATGGAGTAGCTCAGGTCGTTCTACTCGGGTACACACTCTCCGGTAAGAGTTCCATATTTAACGCTTTGACTAACGCTAAGTCCAAGGTAACAGGTATGCCCTTCACCACTATGTATCCAGTTCCAGGGATGATGTTATTTGAGGACGTCCAGATCCAGCTTGTTGATTCTCCCCCTTTCGTACCTGAAGCTACTTCGGGAAAGGTAAGTTGGGGGGCTAAGCTAATCGGTTTAGCACGAAACGCTGATGCCCTTGTTATAGTTCTCGACTCTTCTGCGGACCCCGTAGGTCAGTACAGAGCCTTACTGAAGGACTTGGAGAGTGCAGGTATAGTGCTTAGAAAGCCTAGAGGCAGAGTTCAGATAGAGAGAAGTAAGGCGTACTCGGGTATTAGGCTTGCGAGAATGGGGAAGATTTTAGATGGAACAGAGGATGACGTGAGAAAGCTTTTGGAGTCGTATAGAGTTTACAATGCTCTTGTTAAGATTTATGGTGAGGTTTCTATAGACGATGTAGAGAAAGCCCTCTTTGAGGCCGTAGTCTACAAGCCCTCAGTCGTACTGCTAAACAAGGTAGACCTAGTGAGCTACGATGAGGTAGAAAAACATGAGAGAGAACTTAGCACCCTCACACCCCACGTCCAGATCATTCCAGTATCAGCTATTACGAAGCAGGGAGTCGACTTGGTCCCCAGGTCGGTCTTTAACGTATTAGAGTTGATTAGAGTATACACCAAGGAACCAAACTCTAGAGAGCCGTCAAAAGATCCCCTAGTAATACCGAAGGGTTCTACAGTTGAAGACGCCATTAAGCACATACGGGAAGACTTCCTCAAGCACTTCAAGTACGCAAGAATTTGGGGACCCTCGGCTAAGTACCCAGGAGAGAAAGTTGGTTTAGACCATGTTCTGTCAGACGGAGACATAATCGAGATAAGGACTCATATCAGAGGTATTTAATGCGTTGCCCTAGCAGGTAATGTCGATTAAACCGGGTTATCTGCGGGTTCGTAACTAACGTCAACTATTCTTATTCAGCCTGAGACGTGATTTTACGGTTCCGACTAACGGTAAATGAAGTTAAACGGTAGTAGCATCAAGCAGCTGTTTCGGGTTTCTACTGGTTTACGGTACTCGATTGATGCGTTGAGGCTACTCGATGAGAGGAAGAGCCCCTTGGAGAGCTTTCCCCGAGTTACTCGAAATGTGGGGTGTTAGAGGTCGCCCTGAACGCCCCCATGCTCGATGAAAGCTCGAGCGAGATGCTGGGAAGAGTGTGAGGCAACGGTATCAACCCATATAAACTAACACAAGAGCTGAGCTCATGAGGCTCGTCTATAACCTAAAATCTATAACCTAAAACATGTAAAAGTTGAGGGAGGCTGTTAAGGAGAATAATAATATCAGAAGGTTATTTTTAGGTTTATCTGCTATATGATTGGTGAGCAAAGTAATGATTGATGTAGACACCGCGCACTGGGTTCTCGAAGAGACATTAAAGAGAGGGGCTGAACATGCCATTGTTAGACTTCAAGAAAGAATTTACGAGACCGTAGTCTACGATACCGGAATTTTAAGGAGCTATACCGTAAGCAGAGTCATCGGTCTTGGAGTTAGAGCAGTAATTAAGGGAGGTACGGGTTATACCTATACTACGTCTATGGATCGTGAAAGCATTCTCAAGGCAGTAGATAAGGCTATCGCTCTAACAAAAGTAGCAAGTCAGTACGGTAAGAAATCGTTTACTCCAACGGCTCCCGTTAAGGACAGGTATAGAGTAGAGTTTAAGATAGATCCTCACGCTGTTGAGCCTAAGCTAAAGGTAGACTTGGTGAAAGAAGTAAACACCAGTAGCATTAAGCGCGAAGGAATAGTATCGGCTGTGACACGCCTTGGGTTAGAGAGAGATAGAAGGGTTATAGTAACTAGCGAAGGTACTGTAGTCGAAGTAGATGTGGTGGGTGTAGGTCTTGCCCACATGGCTGTTGCCAAATACGGAGCGGTCATAGAGAGAGTAGGTGATAGAGAATCATACATCGGAGGATACGAACATATCGAGAAAAGAGATTGGAATGCGTTTGCGGAAGAAATAGACAAACTAGCTATTAAAGCTTCACAATCTAAGACTCCGCCACCAGGGACGTACGTAGCAGTTGTAGATAACGAGGTAGTAGGACTATTACTACACGAGGCTTTTGGACATGCTAGTGAGGGTGATGGAGTAGTAGCTGGGGCGTCAATACTTAAGAACAGGATAGGTGAGAAAGTCACTAGTGAGTTAATCACTATAGTAGATGCCGGCTTGGTTGAAGGTGGTTACCCAGTTCCCTATGATGATGAAGGAGTACAAAAGGGGAAGACCATCGTGGTAGATAAAGGTGTACTCAAGGGTTACCTCACGAGTCGAGACACTTCCCAAGAGTTGAACCTTAAACCAACTGGGAACGCAAGAGCTCAGGATATATCGTTCGATACGCTTGTCAGACAGACTAACTACTACGCCGAACCCGGAGAGTGGAAAGTCGAAGAGCTATTCGAAGGCGTTTCCCACGGCATTTATCTAAGAGGTAGAGGTGCTATGGGAGGTCAAGTCAATCCATCCGTAGGAACGTTTACGTTCAGCATAGGTCCTTCCTATATAATACGAAACGGTGAGCCTGTAGAGCTCGTAAGGGGTGTTGTAGTCAGCGGCAACATTCTCGAAACTTTAAAAGAAGTTGACGCTGTAGCTAACGACCTAAAGATAACGACTAGCGTCTTCGGTGGATGTGGTAAGGGAGGTCAAACCGTTAGAGTTGGAGATGGAGGACCACATATACGGACGAGAAAAATAGTTGTCGGTGGTGGGTAAAATGATCGAGAACATCGTGGAACGCGGAATTAAGGTTGCTACGAAGCTTGGAGTAGGGGAGGTAGAAGTATACGCTATCAGAAGGATTGGAACAGACATAGTTGGAACTACCAGAGGTATTGAGAGGCTGTCCTCGGGAGAGAGAATAGATGTCGGGGTTAGAGTAGTAATCGGCAAGAAAGTGTCTGTGCAGGGAGGAATGATTTCGCGAGCTGAAGACTTAGACTCAATAGTTGAGACTGCCGTGAAGATCGCTAGAACCCTTCCCGAAGACCCGCTGTGGGTCTCCTTACCTAAAGGACTAGGTAAATCTCATGTGGAGGAAACTTTAGATCCCAAGATCGTGGAGCCGAATACCGACTACTTTATAGACGTAGTCCAGCTCCTTCTAAAGAGATCAAGTGAGATAGATAGGAGAGCTTTTACGAGTTCAGCTAGTGTTCACCTAAGTACAGTTGAGAGAGCTATAGGTAATAGCTACGGGGAGATTCAGCGAGAAGACTCTACTGAGTTCAGTGTGTTCGTTAGTGTTAAAGCTACTGAGGCTGGAGAAGAATCAGGTTATTACGAAGCGTATGTCGCACCAACTCTAACTCGGTTCAATCCAGACGAGATCGTCAGTAAGGCAACGGAAGTAGCAGTTAAAACTCTTGGTGCTAGGAGAGTAGACACCGGTGATTACGAGTTAGTCTTTATACCGAAGGTTTTTGCTGGGGTTATACAGTCGCTCATTGTGCCAGCCGTATGCGCTGACTCAGTGCAGAAAGGTAGGTCACCACTCAAGGATAAGATCGGTCGCCAGGTGCTCTCCGAGAACTTGACCATTGTCGACGATGGCACATATCCCGGCCTTATGGGTACTAGGAGTTTCGACGATGAAGGTGTTCCAACTAAGAGGAAAGTAGTTTTCGATAGAGGAGTTCTAAACGGATTCCTATATGATACGTATACCGCCCTTGTAGAAGGCAAGAGCTCGACAGGCAACGCTTTTAGGAACGTACCATACTCTACTCCAACACCATGGATATCGAACTTACTCGTAGAGCCTGGAAGCGGTGACTTAAGCGACTTAGTCAAGGACGTTAAGAAGGGTGTCGTAGTATATGCAACTATAGGAGAGTGGCTTTCTAACCCCGTTAGTGGGTTGCTTAACGCAACAATAACAAACGGTATGTACATAGAAAGTGGAGAAGAGAGATTCCCGGTTAAGGGAGTCGTACTATCGGGTAACGTCTACGAAGTTCTAAAACCGGTTGAGGTTAGGGTTTCAGGAAGTCTCGAGAGGTTCGGGAGATTCTCTCTTCCAGCCATTTACATACCTAGAATTACTTTAGCGGGCAAGTAGTGTTAAAAGCGCGTATTTTTAGAAGCACTTAATTTAACGTTCTCTTTATTAAATTTTTGCTAACGATATATGAAACATTATAGGCTACCAGAACGGCGAATCCTAGAGAGGAAACCACGAGCGAAATCTTTAGAGAACCTAAGTACGTACCGCCTAGAGCTATCGCTAATGGAGGTCCAATCACATTTCCGATGTCAAACATTGCTGTATAGACTCCGGAGCCAAGCCCTCTACTCCTGGCGTTAATGCTGAGTAAGGCTAATACCTGTAGAGACGGGATTAGGAGGCCTCCGCCTACTCCGGCTATAACCGCATATATCATTAAATACGGAGACGTCGTGCTAAGGATTATAAAGGTTATACCGAGGAGAGCTAGACCGAATCCTAGCGCCGCGGTTAGCGAATACTTAACTCTATTCATCACTATCGAGAGTACTATTCTAGAGGCGAAGTTCGATATAGAGATTGTAGTAAACAGTATGGTAGTTACGGCCACATCCACGCCTAAAGCACTGTGGTGAGCGGGAAGAAATAGTGAAAAACAGTTATATAGGATGCTATACGCTACAATAGCAAAAGAAGAAATAAGAAAGTCTTTACTTAGAAGATCTTTTAACTGTCCACCGTCTCTTGTTTTCTCAGGGGTTTTCAGCTTCCTTAGAGCTAAGGAGTTCAGTAATCCGGATATTAGTAAGTACACGATAGTTGTGGTGAATAGGGATCTGTAACCGTAGGTACTTACTATAAAGCCGCCGATCGCTGGTCCAAGAGACATTGAGAACCCAATCATAGTGGACCTCCATGCTAGCGAACTAGCTGCATTTCTACTAGTTAAAGTAGCTGAGTATACTGAGGCCGGTATAAAGAGAGCTACTCCCATGCCTTGAAGGCCTCTTCCGACATATAGAAGGGTGACATTTGAAGAAACACTGTAGAAAGCTTGTGCTGCGATAGCTAGACCTATTCCCAAAATCATCAGTTGACGCAATAAGCCCCTGTCAATAAGTGACCCGCTAATCGGTCTGAGCGTTATAGCTATCAGTGAAAGCGTAGGACCTAGCATGGCTACTTCGTACTCACCAGCGCCGAGAGATACAGCATACCTAGATATGTAGGGTGCTATAGAGTGAAGTGAAAGAAAGTAGAAAAGAGCTCCAAGATTTAGAGCTATCTCGTAAACGCTACTTTCTTTAGTCATCAGTACCGCATAATAACAATTAGCAAACGGTAAAATAAGAGCTCTATGAGCTTAAGAAGGGTTTAACTCCGATATAGGTTTGTGTTAGTTGATCTCATAGCCATCCCCGTTCCCCGCATTCCGCTCGGGTTTTAATCGAGCTCGGGGGCGTTCGGTATGGCCCCGGGCACGTAGCATCTCGCGTGCTTCAGGGAGGGCCCATCTCATACATGGACTCTAACCTCCTCGTTGGGTAGTCTCCACGTGTTTAGTCAAAGTTACTTACAAACGTTTCCACCACATTCATCAAGCAACATAAATCAATACGAAACTTGAAGCAGCTTTGAGAAGCATCATCCCTTGGTCTAGATAGCTAGGTAGTATACTGTACCTACCACTAGAGCTAGAAGTACCGAGGGTAGGAGATACCTATAGGTACCTATCAGATTTGCTTTAAAGTACTTTACCGTATATAGAAGACAAAGATGCGTAGGCGATGCCACATAGCCTAAGAAGGAGTACGTATAGATAAGAAGTACTGAGCCAATGCTTTCTGTACCTAGTGATGAGAGAATAGGTAAGCTAACGAAGAGCCCGGTCATGACTGAACCTGTAGCTATAGATACTAGAGTAGATAGCATAGCTATAGCTATCTCTACTCGAATAAAGCCGCTAACGACCTCCTGTAGTTCTATAGATACACTACTTAATGATATTACCTCCCTAAGCACTATTACTGCTACGACAGCTAGGATGATATCACCTACTCGCTCGGAGATGAGAGCATGTGGTAGTAGCTTTAAAGCCTTTCTGAGTTTGACGAGAACGAGGATAGCAACTGAAGTACCTAGTGGTATAGCCCAATTTCCAACAAGTGGCACTAGGGGTATTAAGAGGGCTACAGCTACTCCTAAGGGTATTAATGCTTTAATGTTCTCCCTATAGTGTCTCCTAGCTTGCTCTAGAGGTGTCACCTTAGCTTTCAAGAGAGTTGTTGCCCCGATGGCAGCCATTAGTATTGTCATAGGTAAGGTATTCATCATTAGGGTTAAAATCGGGATCCCCGTTAGCTGAGAAAGAACGACTATTAGCTGAGAAAATGGGTATGAGTAAATAAGCACGTGCCTAAACCACACGTTTATGTAAGCTAGCGCTTCCGCTGAGAGTCCGACAGGTGCTCCGAGAGACTCAACTACTGGAGCTGAGAGTAGGGCTCCACCGGCAACCGGCATGAGGCCAACTACCGCGGGTATGGTAGCGAGTCCCAATCTCGGGTCTCTCAAAGCGCTGGATAGCCCTTGACCGAGCTCTTCTACAGCGTTCGTAATTCTATAGAGTTCGGCTAGAGTAGCTATAGTCAATGCTGAGAGAACTAATATCCAGGCATCCTCGCTTAAAAGAGCTACTACTAATGCTCTCTGGAGGTTACCCATAAACAGTCCTAAACCTATAGTAGTTAAAGTAATGGATAGCCCCAGGCTTAAGCCGATCTTCAGACCACCTATGATAGCTACTACAACAGCTACTAGGGCTAATAGTCCCAGCACCCTGATGTATCACCATCACTTAGTCCACCCCGAGAATTTGAGCTTTTAGATCGCCGTACGTAGCGTCGGGTGGAGCCTAGTTCGTCGCTTTCACGAAAATCTGACTTATCTACTAAGTCTATGAGGGTTTCAACAACTAGCTTAAGCTCAACTAGTATCTCGATAATCTTCTCCTTGCTTAACCCGGATGCTTCAAGCATACCGATGGCCTGCTTTTTTATTCTTTCGTTAACCTCCTCGGGGTCAACACCTCGCGATAGAAGATATCGCCTAAGCCTAAGCATCGAGAGAACAGCTCCTTCAACATATCTAATAACCTTGTCGCTCACTACTTTAGGCATTTAACCACCGTTAGTCTCTAATTTGATCCTTAGCGAGCGCTGTAATAAGTGATCGTTATTACGTTATTAATAACGTTCTCGAGGATTTAATTTTAAAGAGCTACTGAGTTAGTGTTTCGTAATTCTCATAGCGTTTCAACTTTAAGGGAAGGCGTATTTTCCAATAGGCAGAAGAGTTTCGACAACAAATATTTAGGTCTTAAACTTAAAGTTAATTTTGAGGTAGTAAGCCGTGTCTAGGAAAACTGCTACTGAAAGAAGATTTATAGCTGTTGCTGCGGTCATCTGGTTTATGCTATCAGTCGTCCTACCAGTAGTCAATAGGCCCGACGTTCATGTTGTCGGCATACCACTACTGTGGTTCTGGGTGCTAGTATGGGTTTTCGCTGTCCCTATACTGTTAACTATAGCTTATTACGTGCTCGAGGTGAGACCATGATAGAAGCAACAATAGCTACTTTAATCATTGCCATTATCCTAGCGATAACCTTCATTATAGGTATCTTAGCGTATAAACTGAGAATTAAAGTCCTTAGAGTCGATACGTATATGGTCGCTGGTAGGGCTCTAGGCTTCGTAGTAACCTTTCTGAACATGGCAGCGGTCATCTACAGCGGTTTCGCCTTTCTTGGGGCTTCGGGTTGGGCCTACGCCTTCGGTGCGCCAGTTCTTTATATATGGATCTACGGAGCTCTAGCATACACTTTCGCGTTCTTTTTCGCACCGAGGATTTGGGAGATAGCTAAGGGTCAAGGACTCCTTACACAAGCGGATTTCTTTATGTGGAGATATGGCAGTAAACTACTAATGGTTCTCACAGCACTAGTGGGGATAACCTTTAACATACCTTACGGTCAGCTCCAGATTCTAACTACTAAGTACGTACTAGATCTTTCTACCTACGGTGCCCTACCTACTCTACACGTCGCCGTGATATCATTTGTGGTAGTGATGATATACGTCTTCCTCGGTGGCATGGTTAGTGTAGCAATAACTAACGTTTTTCTAGGCGCGATAATGCTTGCAGCAATGCTGGGTGGGGGGCTCTCACTAATTTTCTACTACTTCGGTGGACTACCCGGATTATTTGCTGCAGTAGAATTAGCATCCCCGAAACACACATATCTTTGGGCAGCAGTAGGTAGAAACTCTATTCAATGGGTTATAACAGCTGCTGTAGGCTGCGGGCTAGGGTTCTGGGTTTGGCCACAGCTAGCGCAGATGGTGTTTCCCGCAAAAGACGCTAAGGTTTTGAGAAGGAGTATAACTATGACCTCATGGTATCATGTCTTAGGGATAATCTGGGCATCTCTAACGGGGCTTGTGGCTCTCGGCTTAGGCATGAAGCTGGCAGTAGCTGATCACGCCTTCCTAGCTCTCATAAGAGATACCTTCGGTCCAGTAGCCTTAGGTTTCATAGGTGCTGCTGGAATGGCTGCTGCACTGTCGTCAGCGGCAGGCATAATATTGACTCAAGCTAGTCTGTTATCTAGAAACATATACCAGGGGTGGATAAAGCCTGGAGCTAGTGAGAATGAAGTGATACTAGTTAGCAGGTTGGGGATAGTCGTATTCACTATTATAAGTGTTATCCTAGCCTACACAGCACCAGCATACATTGTTTACTTACTGCTGGTCGGGTACACTGGAATAACTCAGATGTTTCCCGGATGGGTTCTGGGGAGCATATGGAAATGGATTACGCGAGAGGGTGTTCTAGCAGGTCTCATAGTTGGTTTAGTGGTAGGTGTCTTAACTTGCTTTGTTTGGCCGGACTACTTAGGGATACACTCAATAATCTGGGGTCTACTCTTCAACCTGCCTATTACCTTAGTAGTATCTAAACTTACGTATAGAGGTGGTTGAGTTGGGTGAAGCAGATCGTATAGCAAAAAACACTGAGTGGGGTCTAGAAGTTCTAAAAGACATGGTGTCCATACCGACAGTCAACCCACCAGGTGAAAAATACAGTGAATTCGCTAGGTTATCGAAAGAAGTGCTTGAAAACCTCGGCTTCGAGGTCTCCGTTTTCGAGGTCCCTCGAGATTACGTTGAGAGATACTACCCAGACTACTCTCAGTACCCTAGGTATATCGTGCTAGCAAAATACGGTACCGGTAAACCAGTTCTACAGTTCAATGGACACTACGACGTAGTTCCTCCTGGAAGTGGTTGGAGTAAGAACCCCTTTGAGCCCATCATCGAGGGAGGAAGACTGTACGGTAGGGGTTCCTCAGATATGAAGGGCGGTATTGCGGCATTTATTGCTGCTGCTAAGACCTTAGTTGAGTCTGTAGGTAAGGTTAGGGGTACCTTAGAGTTAGCTCTAGTACCAGACGAGGAGATCGGTGGTGAGACCGGTACTGGGTACTTAGTAAGAGAGATAGGCTCCAGACCTGACTACGTAGTAATAGCTGAACCCAGTGGCTCCGGGACTATATGGATAGGGCATAAGGGGGCTCTCTGGGTATTAGTTGAGGTATACGGTAGACAGGCCCACGGCTCGACCCCATGGTTAGGGGTTAACGCTTTCGAGTATATGGTTAAGGTAGCAAGTAGATTAATAGATGAGTACATACCTCAGCTAGAGTCTAGGAGAAGCGCTTACGAGTACGACGACCCGAGGGGGGCTAGACCTACTGCTATGATAGGTGGAGAGGTTAGAGGAGGTGCGAAGGTTAATGTAGTACCAGGTTACTACTCTTTCTCCATAGACCGCAGAATAACGCCAGAGGAGAGAGTTGAAGAAGTAGAGAGGGAAATTAGGGATTTAATAGAGAAAGTATCTAAGGAGTTCAAGGAAGTCAAGATAGGAGTGAAGGTAACTAATAGGCTACCACCAGCATTAACAGACCCAAGCTCGGACTTAGTGAGAACAGCTAGAGAAGTAGCTAAAGAGGTTCTCGGATTTGAGCCTCGAACAACTGTTTGCCTAGGTGGATTGGACATGCGGTACTACACACAGGAGGGTATTCAGACAATTACGTACGGTCCCGGCCTCCTAGGTGTAGCGCATATAGCAGACGAGTACCTACCGACTGAGGAATTCGAGAAGATGGTCAAGACTTATTACTTACTAATGAAGAAGTACCTCGGGTAAAAGCCTCCCTATATGTGCGAGTAATACTTTTTCACTCTTAAGCGCAACACACTTCTATTTTTATGATGAATACGTTGCGATAAAGTAACTGAAGTATTTCTCTATTGCTACGTCCTCAGGATTCCACAAGTGTCCGCTGAGTCCTTCACTCTAGGCTATCTTCCTCAATACAGCCGTGAACTTTTCCACGAACTTCTCTAGAGTGAACTCTTTAGCTCTCTTGATAGACCTTCGTGAGTAGTTCCTCCACTGATTCTCATCTGTCATAAGTCTAGCTATAGACTCTACGGCTTCGACCTCGTCGTCGTATCCAAATCCGAAAGCGCCCATGGAGACCAGATCGCTCCAAGCGCCACCAGACTTATGTACGACTACTGGGAGACCCCTCGCCATAGCCTCCGCAACGGCTATTCCCCAATGCTCGTTCACTGTCGCATGGAGGAATACCTTAGAGGAGTCTGCGATCTCATTTATGGTTTTTCTAGGTGCGTCTGCGATCAGGTAAACGTCGGCAACTGCTTCAAGAGACCTCGAAACTCTGAGACCTGCTTTCACAGCTAAGCTTTCTACTCTGCTTAAGTAAGACATCGAGGTCTTCGTCCTTGTACCGCCGAAGATGTACAGCTTTAATCCTCCGACTTCTTTAGCGAGCTTAGGCACTAGCTTCTCAACAACCCAGTGATATCTCATCTCTTCAGAAAACCTACCGATCATGACGATAGAGTTCTCCCTGGTGACGAAGTCTCGCGGTTCTTCAATTATTTCAACGTTTGGAGCTATCGGTGGGTTGAGTACTTGCGGTTTCTCGCCGTACAGCTTTTCAACGAGTTCGGCTGTCCAGTTGGAGTTCGTTAGAACTGCTGAGGCGATGTTGAACGGATTTTCCCTGATGAACCTTGGCGCTAGGCTCACAAATAATCTCCAGTAAATGTTAAGCGGAAATCTCCCGTATCTCTCCATGAAGTAAGGGTCTTCAGCGTAGTGTAGACTGGCTCTCTTGAGTTCTAGACGAAGCTCTAACTCTATCGGGTAGTGTACGTACTCCAACAACTTAACTCTCTTCTTAACTAATTGCTTCTCGATCCGTCCATAGAAGCAACTATCAGTAAA
>Ga0105162_1000389_pt1 | contig 29280 bp, 37 predicted proteins | sample JNZ201metaG_FD_81532 | JGI IMG/M metagenome (GOLD analysis project Ga0105162, IMG submission 81532) | Hot spring microbial communities from Jinze hot spring, China to study Microbial Dark Matter (Phase II) - JNZ 20120812A | ecosystem: Environmental > Aquatic > Thermal springs > Hot (42-90C) >...
GGTCAAGATGGGTATGAAGAGGTCGACTCCTACTACCAATAAGGCCTTTAGGCCATCGGAGGGGAACCTCTTGAGGAGTTCTTTCAATATGGAAGTGGAGTGGAATTGGCCCCTTTTGGGATCATAGTGAGGTTTGAGGTCCAGGGGCAACTCCTGTACCCTCACAGGGATCCCAAAGTCTTCCTCTACTTTCAAGGCTATAAAGTGCCTGTCTTGAAGGCCCAGTTCTAATTCCTGGATGGATTCGTGAAAGAGCAGGTACAGAAACCTGTTTCCGACTTCCAATATCCTCCCCCAACCCTGGACAAGGACTAACGCTTGCGTTATTTTAACAAAAGGTCGGGATGTGGCTCAGCCTGGTAGAGCACCGCGTTCGGGACGCGGGGGTCGCTGGTTCAAATCCAGTCATCCCGACCAATCTCTTTTCCCCTTGAGGGAAGGTGAGAGGGGAAGTTTTATTCCTTTTAGGGTGTTACCTTGTGGGGGGGATCCCCTTTGGGCTTTTGTTTTCCAAGCTAAAAGGAATTGACCCGAGGAAAGCAGGCAGTGGTAACATCGGGGCCACCAATGTGGCTCGTACAGCGGGAAAGTCCCTTGGGGTCTTGACCCTTCTTGCCGACGGGGCAAAGGGGGCTTTACCAGTGCTCTTTGCCTCCAAGGCCTTTGGAAGGGAATGGGCCGCCCTTGCTGGGCTTTGTTGTTTCTTAGGGCATCTCTTCCCCCTTTACCTGCGGTTTCGCGGCGGAAAAGGGGTAGCCACTGCCCTTGGGGTCTTTTTGGTCTTAATGCCCCTTGGTGCCCTTTTGGCCACAGGGGCCTTCGTCATCGCAGTGAGCTTGACGAGGATTGTGTCCCTCGGGTCCATGCTTGGAGGTATTTTGTTGCCCGTTTATGCCTATCTTTGGGAAGGACAAGGATATGTCTTTTGGGTGTCCCTTCTTATAAGCCTCCTCGTCCTAGTACGCCACAAAGCCAATATCCAGAGGCTCTTAAAGGGTACGGAGCATAAGATAAGCCTATAGGTATGTTATCCAATGCCTGTATTGGGGTAACTCCCCCCTTACTACTTTAAAATATATCTCTTGGATTTCGCGGGTAACCTCCCCTGGTACGCCGTTGCCTATGGGTCTATCGTCTATCTCCCTTATAGGTGTGACCTCAGCCGCAGTGCCCGTGAGGAAGACCTCATCAGCTATGTAAAGCTCGTCTCTGGTGAAACGCTCCTCTATTACCACATAGCCCCTGTCCCTGGCGATCTTAATTACACAATCCCTTGTTATACCCGGAAGGATGGTGGTAGGAGGGGTGGTCTTGATGACCCTGTCCTTTACCAAGAAGACGTTCTCCCCAGACGCCTCAGCTACGTAGCCATCCGGGTCAAGCAAGATGGCCTCGTCGTAGCCAAGCTTTACGGCTTCACGCTTTGCCAGGACGCTGTTGACGTAGTTGCCACAGATCTTGGCCTTGGTCATCATGGCGTTTGGATGATGTCGTACAAAGGAAGAGGTCTTGGCCCTTGTACCTCTCTTCAGGGCCTCTTCCCCCAAGTAAGCCCCCCAGCGCCATGCGATGACTGCTACCCTCACCGGGTTGTCGTAAGGGTGGACCCCCATGACGCCTTCGCCGATGAAGACCAAAGGCCTTATATAGGCCTCCTCCAAGCCATTGGCCAAAAGGACTTCCTTACATGCCTGCTTTATCTCCTCTTTGCTGAAAGGAATCTCTATCTGGGCAATGCGAGCCGATTGGAAAAGACGTTCTATGTGTTCGTCCAACCGAAAGATACCCGAACGCCCGTCTACACATTTATAACACCTTATCCCTTCAAAAACCCCAAGGCCATAATGGAGGGTATGGGTAAGTACATGGACCTTAGCTTCTTCCCACGGTATCAATTCTCCGTCCATCCATATCCTTTTGACCTTCTCCACCATCTCTCTCCCCCAAGAGCGTTGTTTTGGCTATTTTATCCAAGATGGCGTTTATGAAACCCTTCGATTCGTCCGAGGACCCGAATTTTTTACCCAACTCCACCGCTTCGTTAATAGCGACCTTAAGGGGTATATCATCGCAGAAAAGTAACTCGTACACCCCCATCCTGAGGATATTCCTGTCTACCTTGTCCATACGCTCCACCTTCCACCTGTGGGCTACCTGTTGGATGTAACCGTCAAGGACATCCTTGTTGTGGGTTACACCCTTTACAAGTCTCTTTATAAACTCCCATGAATCACCCGAAAGTACCTTCTCCTCACGCCACCTCTTCAGGACCTCATCTGGGTCCTCGGGGTTGAGGTCCAACTCATAGAGGATCTTCAAGGCGATCTCCCTGGCCTCCCTCCGCTTCACTTTATCCCGCGATCTCCCTATAGAGGTTAGCCATTTCTATGGCAGCAAGGGCTGCATCCCACCCTTTGTTGCCTACCTTAGTACCTGCCCGCTCTATGGCTTGCTCAAGGGTGTCAGGCGTGATGATCCCATATGTTATGGGGATCTCACTCTCAAGGGATAATTGGGCTATCCCCTTGGTGACCTCTGCACTTATATACTGGTGATGGGGAGTACCACCCCTTATTACCGCACCAAGGCATATAATGGCATCGTAACCGCCCTTTTCCACAAGCCTTTTGGCCACTGCGGGTATCTCAAAACAGCCTGGTGTCCTTATCACCTCTATGTCCTCTTCACGTGCCCCATGCCTCTTCAAGCAGTCCAAGGCCCCCTCAAGAAGCCTCTCAGTTATGAAGTGGTTAAACCTTGACACAACTACCGCAAATCTCAGGCCTTCGGCACGCAACTTCCCCTCAATGACCTTCATATTACCCCCTCACTTAAGGCTTAAGATATGGCCTAATTTCTCCTTCTTGGTCTTGAGATACCTCAAGTTCTGATCCCTCGGTGGGACCTCAATGGGTACCCTTTCTACCACTTCTATCCCATAGCCTTCAAGACCTACGATCTTACGCGGGTTATTCGTCATCAGACGGATCTTCCTCACCCCAAGGTCAACGAGGATCTGGGCACCTATGCCGTAATCCCGAAGGTCGGGTTTGAACCCCAGGGCCTCGTTGGCCTCTACTGTGTCCTTACCGTGTTCCTGTAACAGGTATGCCTTTATCTTATTCGCCAGGCCTATCCCACGGCCCTCCTGCCTCATATACAGTAAGATCCCTTTCCCCTCCTCAGCTATCATCTGCATGGCACGGTGCAACTGCTCACCACAGTCACACCTAAGGGACCCAAATACGTCCCCTGTCAAGCACTGGGAATGGACCCTTACCAAGGTGGGTTCTGCAGGGTCTATTTCCCCTTTCACTAGCGCCAGGTGGTGCTGGGAATCCACCTCTGACTCGTAGAGGATGAGCTTGAACTCTCCACCGTAAAGGGTAGGAAGGGTAGCCTCAGCTACCCTTCTGACCAACTTCTCTGTCCTCATCCTGAACTTTATGAGATCTGCAATGGTGACGATCTTAAGGCCGTGTTCCTTTGCAAAGACCTCCAGGTCGGGAAGCCTCGCCATAGAACCATCGTCCCTCATGACCTCACATATGACGGCAGCAGGTTTAAGTCCAGCAAGCCTGGCCAAATCCACCGAGGCTTCGGTATGGCCAGCCCTCACCAGGACACCGCCACGCCTCGCCTTAAGTGGAAACACATGCCCTGGCCTGACAAGGTCCTCGGGTTTGGCATCGTCTGCAATAGCCGTAAGGATGGTCTTCGCCCTGTCATGGGCCGAAATCCCCGTGGTAACCCCATAACGTGCGTCAATGGACACCGTAAAAGCGGTCCCATGCAGGGCATTGCTCTGATCCTCGGGAACCATCATGGGGAGCTTGAGCTTTTCCACCTGCTCTTCAGTCAAGGCGAGGCAGATCAAACCCCTGCCGTATTTGGCCATAAAGTTTATGGCCTCAGGGGTCACCTTCTCCGCAGCTATGCAAAGGTCACCTTCGTTCTCCCTGTCCTCATCGTCTACTATTATGATCATCCTCCCTTCTCGGAGGTCCTTTAAGGCCTCCTCAATGGTCGCTACCATGGCTCCTTCCTCCTTAGAGAAAACCGTATTCGCGTAAAAATTCCTCCGTTATCCCCCTTCCTCCTTTAAAGTTTAAGTATCGCACCACGTATTTTGCCAGCACGTCGGCCTCAAGGTTCACAACTTCACCTACACGCATTTTACCCAAAGTAGTCCTTTCCAAGGTAAAAGGTACAAGCATAACCCAAAAGAGGTCCCCTCGAATACGATTTACCGTAAGGCTTACCCCATCAAGGGCCACAGACCCCTTTTCTGCCAGATAGGGCAACACCTCCCTTGGGGCTCGTACTGCCATCAGAGAGGACCTACCCAACCTCTCAACCTCTACTACTTCCCCGACACCGTCCACGTGTCCAGTCACGAAGTGCCCCCCTATCCGGTCGCCTAGCCTTAAAGCCCTTTCGAGGTTGACCTTCGTACCAGGCCTGTAACGGGAGAGCTTGGTCCTGCTTAGGGTCTCCTGGGAGACCTCAACGTGAACTTCCTCCCCCTTTTTGCCTACAACCGTCAAGCAAACCCCATCTACTGCCAAACTCTCTCCTAAGCTTACGTCTTTCGCCTCAAAGGGTACCTCAAGGGCCAAACGCATTACGTCCCCTTCCCTCCATAGCCCCTTTACTTCGCCTATGCCTTCAACTATCCCTGTGAACACTTTCCCTCTTCTCCAGCAATTCCTTTAGTTCATCCATGAACTGGCTTATGTCCTTGAACTGCCGGTAGACGGAGGCAAACCTCACATATGCCACCTCGTCAAGCCTTTTCAACTCCTCCATAACCCTTTCGCCTATCTCCACAGAGGAAACCTCCATTTTGCCCTGCTCTTGAATCCACGCCTCGATCCTGTCCACTATCCTTTCTAGGACGTCGATGCTTATGGGCCTTTTCTCGCAGGCCTTTCTCAACCCATTTAGGACCTTCTCCCTGCTGAAGGGTTCACGCCTCCCGTCCTTTTTGATCACATAGGGTAGCTCTTGGGCCACCCTTTCATAAGTGGTGAAACGCCGACCACAGCGATTGCAAAGCCTCCTCCTTCGGACCTCATAGCCGTCTCTTACGACCCTTGAATCTATGACCCTGTCGTCATCCTGCCCACAAAACGGGCACTTCACGGCTTAGCCCTTACCACCTCTATAGCGGCCTCCCTTAGCATCTGTTCACTTAGGTCATCGGGGTAACCTTCAAGGTAGATTACCTTTTTTATCCCCGCGTTGATCAACATCTTGGTACATATAACGCAAGGGAAATGAGTGGAATAGAGCACCGCCCCTCTGACCGAAACCCCATGGTAAGCGGCCTGTATCAAAGCATTCTGTTCCGCATGGAGGCCACGACAAAGCTCGTGTCTCTCCCCAGGGGGAACCCCCATTTTCTCCCTAAGACAGCCTACATCATAACAATGGGGGAGCTGAGAAGGGGCACCGTTGTACCCAGTGGCTAGGACGCGGTTGTCCTTGACCAAGACCGTACCCACTTGTCTGCGCACACACGTGGATCGGGATGCCACAAGTTTAGCGATTTCAAGGAAATACTCATCCCAGGTCGGCCTGGACATCAAACCCTGCCTTAAGCCATGAGGAATACACCGGGAAGGCCTCACAAAGCTCGGAGACCTTCTTAGCAACCTCTTTCTCCACCTGCTCAGAGGGATAAGCATCAATAACTCTCGTTATGAGGTCTGCAATGATGTCCATTTCCTCTTCCTTCATCCCCCTTGTGGTAACAGCAGGAGTACCTATCCTTATACCGCTTGTCACACTTGGACCCCTCTTATCGAAGGGGATCAAGTTCTTGTTTACGGTTATACCCGCCCGTTCAAGGGCCTCTTCGGCTTCCTTTCCGGTTATGCCCTTATTGGTAAGGTCCACCAAGAACATGTGGTTGTCAGTACCTCCGGAAACCACCCTAAACCCCCTCTCGGAAAGGGCCTTGGCCAGCTTTTTGGCGTTTTTGACCACTTGTTCCTGGTACTTCCTGAATTCCTCCGTCATAGCCTCTTTAAAACAAACGGCCTTGGCAGCAATCACGTGTACAAAAGGCCCCCCTTGGATCCCTGGGAAAACCGTACGGTCCAATTCCTCGGCGAATTCCTTTTTACAAAGCACAAAACCCCCTCTTGGCCCCCTAAGGGTCTTATGGGTCGTAGAGGTCACAAAATGACAATAGGGGACAGGACTCGGATGTACACCTGCAGCCACAAGCCCGGCTATATGGGCCATATCGGCCATGAGAAGCGCCCCTACGTGGTCTGCTATCTCCCTGAAGCGTTTGAAGTCTATGGTCCTCGAATAGGAGCTAGCGCCAGCCACTATCAACTTGGGCCTCCATTTTAAGGCCAGTTCCTCTAAACTGTCGTAGTTCAAGGTCTCTGTATCAGGATCCACCCCGTAGTGGACTACCTTGTAAAGGCGTCCCGAAAAGTTCACCTTCGCCCCGTGGGTAAGGTGTCCCCCATGGGCTAGGTCCATGGTCATGATGGTATCGCCGGGCTGAAGGACGGTAAAATAAACGGCCATGTTCGCCACACTGCCCGAAAGGGGTTGAACGTTTGCATGTTCTGCACCAAAAAGCTGTTTGGCCCTTTCCACTGCCAACTCTTCCACCCGATCCGCCCACTCACACCCTCCGTAATACCTCTCGCCAGGGTATCCTTCAGCATATTTGTTAGTGAAAACGCTCCCCTGGGCTTCGAGGATAGCACGGGGTACGTAGTTTTCAGAGGCGATCAGGATGAGCTTATGCTCTTCACGCCGTTGCTCACCCCGTAGGGCCTCAAACACCTCTCTGTCTACCTCGCTTAAAGATTTCCAAAAGGAATTCATCGAAGGTTCTCTTCCTCTATCTTTTGGACTTTCTCCAAGCGCAAGGCATGCCTTCCACCATCGAAACCTGCCTCAAGCCATACCTCTAGGATCGCCTTGGCTAGCTCATCTCCCAAAACCCTCGCCCCTAAGCACAGCACGTTTGCATCCAAGTGCCCCCTTGATTGCCGCGCCATGAACTCGTTTAAGGCCACTACTGCCCTTACGCCCTTGAACTTGTTGGCTACCACTGCCATTCCAAGGCCGGTACCACATATGAGGACCCCTCTGTCCACCTCCTTCTGGCCCACCTTGGAAGCCACAAGCCGGGCATAATCCGGGTAATCCACCTTCGTATCCTCATAAGGGCCAAGGTCTATAACCTCATGCCCTTTGGACCTCAAAAAGTCCACAAGCTCCACCTTGAGCCTGAAGCCTGCATGGTCTGACGCAACAGCTATCTTCACCTTTTAGCCCTCAAACTTCTTGAAAATCAAAACGGCATTTGCTCCACCAAAACCAAAGGAGTTGGAAAGGGCTACCTTAATGGGAAGGTCCCTTGCCACGTTCGGGACGTAGTCTAGGTCGCACTGAGGATCGGGGGTCTCGTAGTTGATGGTAGGAGGGACGACTCCATCCCGGATGGCGAGGACACAGAAAACTGCTTCTGTACTGCCCGCGCCTCCAAGCAAATGGCCTGTCATGGATTTGGTGGAACTTACCGGTATCTTATAGGCCCTCGGCCCAAAGACCTTCTTTATGGCCAAGGTCTCGGTGATATCGCCTGCGGGTGTACCTGTGCCATGGGCGTTTATGTAGTCCACCTCATCGGGGGATAGTCTTGCGTCCTTCAGGGCCAACATCATACACCTTGCCGCCCCGTCGCCCTCTGGATCGGGGGCCGCAAGGTGGTAAGCATCCGAGTTGTATCCATAGCCCACAAGTTCAGCGTATATTTTGGCCCCCCTCTTCTTGGCCCTCTCCAACTCCTCCAAAACCATAACGGCTCCACCCTCACCTATAACAAACCCATCCCTGTCCCTGTCAAAAGGCCGAGAGGCCTTCTCGGGTTCTTCGTTCCTCGTGGAAAGGGCCTTCATGGCATTGAAACCCGCAACCGCCAAAGGCGTAATAGTGGCCTCTACACCCCCCGCAATGGCCACATCCACGTCTTCATATTGTATGGCCCTGAAGGCCGTCCCTATGGCATGGGCCCCACTCGCACAGGCAGTAGCCACTGCCAAATTGGGACCCTTTATCTTGTACTTGATGGAGATGTGAGCCGGGGCCTCATTGGGTATTATAGCGGGTATGAAAAACGGACTTATGCGCCTTGGACCTCGATCCCTCAAGACTTGGAAGGATTGTTCAAGGGTGGCTAAACCGCCAAGGCCAACCCCTATACACACCCCTACCCTTTCGGAGTTCTCCCTATTGAAGTCCAGACCGGCATCTTCTATGGCAATGGAAGCAGCAGCCACCGCAAAGTGTATGAAGGGGTCCATCTTACGGGCCTCTTTGGGATCTATGAACTTAGTGGGATCGAAGTCCTTGACCTCGGCCGCAATCTTGGTCTCGAAATCGGTGGTGTCGAACTTGGTGATTGGGCCAACGGCAGACACCCCTTCGCAGATCTTCTTCCACACTTCATCCTTACCCACCCCTTGGGGGATGACAAGCCCTATACCCGTGACGACGACCCTCCGCTTCAAAGCCCTCACCTCTTCTTTCGCCTATGCTTTCGCAAGCCTTTCCTTGAGGTAGTTTATAGCATCACCCACTGTGACGATCTTCTCCGCATCCTCATCGGGTATCTCGATACCGTACTCGTCTTCAAGCGCCATTATCAACTCCACCAGGTCAAGGGAATCCGCCCCAAGGTCGTCTATGAACTTGGCCTCTGGAACGACAGCGCTTTCGTCCACACCTAATTGCTGTACGATCAATTCTTTTAACCTTTGTTCGATAGAAGTCGCCATCTCCCTCCTCCTTTTCAGTTTTTCCCAAAGGCCTTATTAAGCGTATCCAAGTCTTGAGGTCCTTCCAGGTTTAAGGTAACCACCCCTTCTACTGTCCTCCTTATAAGCCCTGAAAGGACCTTGTTAGGCCCTAATTCTATAAAGGTATCCACCCCAAGGGCAACCATCCTCCTGACCGACTCTTCCCATCTCACAGGGCTTTTGACCTGAAGCACAAGGAGCTTCTTGGCTTCCTCAGGGCTTGCATATGGTTCAGCGGTCACATTGCTGACAACTGGGACTGAAAAGGCCGACCACTCTATTTCTTCCAGTACCTCCCTCAGCCTTTCGGCCGCCTTCTCCATAAACGGAGAATGGAAAGGCCCACTCACATCCAAAAGGACGGCCCTCTTTGCCCCCATCTCCTTTGATAGCTCCACTGCACGTTTTACCGCCTCCAGGTGCCCTGATATCACCACTTGACCCGGACAGTTGTAATTGGCAGGAACCAATACCTCTTGGTCCTTACGGGCCCTTTTACAAAGCTCCTCTACCTTGGGTCCTTCAAGTCCCAAGATGGCAGCCATAGCCCCTTGCCCACGGGGGCAGGCCTCTTCCATGGCCTTACCCCTTTCCCTAACTACCCTCACCACGTCCCTGAAGGAAAGGGCCCCTGTGGCAAAAAGGGCGGTATACTCACCAAGGCTGTGGCCGGCTAAAAGGTCGGGCTTAAGGCCAACCTCCCTTTCCAGGACCTTTAAGGCCTGTGCGCATACAGTAAGGATGGCAGGCTGCGTATTCTCGGTACGGCGTAGTTCTTCTTCCGGTCCTTCCAAACAGAGCCTTCTCAAGTCAAACCCCAACACTTCAGAGGCCTCATCGAAAAAGGCCCTCGTGTAGGGGAAGGCCTCTTCCAAGGCCTTGCCCATCCCTACGTACTGAGCGCCCTGCCCCGGGAAGACAAAGGCCACTTTACCCATCCCTACAACCCCCTCCGGGCCGTCTCCTTGACTAACTCACGGGCGATGTTGTTCCTCTGGATCTGATTGGTCCCTTCGTAGATCTGAAGGACCTTCGCATCCCTCATCATCTTCTCCACGGGGAAGTCCCTCATATAACCATAACCTCCTAAGATCTGCACAGCGTTTTGAACCACCTCCATACATATGTCGGTAGGGAAGAGTTTGGCCATGGCCGCTTCTTTGGTAAACTCAGGCGGATGGCTGTCTATGAACCTAGCCACTGCGTAAACCAGAGCCCGCGCAGCTTCGATCTTAGTGGCCATATCAGCCAACATGTGTTGTATGGCTTGAAAGGATATGATCTTCTGGCCGAACTGGACCCTTTGCTTGGCATACTGCAAAGCCACTTCAAAGGCCGCCTGCGCAAGCCCTACGGCCTGTGCCCCCACACCAGGTCTGGTCATGTCAAAGGTCCTAAGGATAGCCATAAGGCCTATCCCCTCCCTGCCACCAAGGAGGTTCTCCTCAGGGACCCAACAGTCTTCAAAGATCAACTCGCGGGTAGCTGAAGCCCTTATGCCCATCTTTTTCTCCTTTTTACCAAAGGAAAAACCAGGGGTCCCCTTCTCGACGATAAAACCGCTTATCCCCCTTGGACCACGTCTCTTATCGGTGACTGCAAACACCACGTAGATATCCGCCTCCCCTCCATTGGTTATCCACTGCTTTGTGCCGTTGAGCCTATAGCCCCTGCCATCCTTAACGGCTTGGGTCTGCATAGAGGCTACGTCGCTTCCTGCATTGGCCTCTGTCACAGCAAAAGCACCTAACTTCCTCCCTGAGGCAAGCTCGGGGAGGTACTTGTTCTTCTGCTCCTCTGTACCGTAAAGCAATATCGGGTAGGCACAGAGGTTACTGGCTGCATAGCTCACCGAGACCCCTACACACCCTCGGGAGAGTTCCTCTACGACAAGACACGTCTCAAAAACTCCACCCCCTGACCCTCCATATTGCTCGGGTATGGAAACCCCAAACAGCCCACTTTCAGCACACACCTTCAAGATCTCGCGAGGGAACTCCTCTCTTTCATCAAGTTCTGCCCTTACCGGGATCACGTGTTCTTCCACTATCCGCCTCACCAATTCCTTTAACATCTTCTGTTCTTCGGTCAGAAAGTAATCCATCCTATCCTCCCTATTTTAGCCGTTCCCAAAACTTAAACCCCCCTGCCCCCCAACGCTTCAATTCCTGATTGGCCTCCAGCGCCTTTTCCATGGACCCGTTCACGTCCTTAAGGACGTAATCGGCAGCTGCCCTTATAGCCTGGGCAATGGCCTGAGGAGAGGAGTGCCCATGGCATATAAAGCACACCCCGTTTACACCCAAAAGCGGTACACCGCCATATGAAGTGTAATCCACCTCCTTTAAGACCTTGTGCCATAAACCCTTCGATAAAGAAAAGGCCAGCTTGGCCAAAATCCCCCTTTCTGCTTCTTTTTTTAACTTCCAACGCAAAAAATCACCTAACCCCTCTGCAGCTTTGAGCAGGGCATTGCCTACAAAGCCGTCGCAGACCACTACGTCCACATCCCCAAAGTATATGTCCCGGCCCTCCACATATCCCACGTAGTGAATCCCACACCTCTTCAGCATCTCATGGGCCTTGCGGGTCACTTCAGTGCCCTTGGTCTCCTCGGTGCCGTTGCTCAAAAGCCCTACAAGGGGCCTTTCCCTTCCTAAGGCAAGCCTTGCGTAAATCTCCCCCATTATGGCGAACTGCACCAACATGGAAGGCCTGCACTCCACGTTCCCGCCTACATCCAGTACCACTGTATACCCTCGCTTAGAAGGGTGAAGGCTTACAAGGGCAGGCCTTTCTACATAGGGTAGCTTCTTCAGCTTCAACATGGCCACCGCGAGGGCCGCACCGGAATTACCTGCCGTGACAACAGCGTCAACCCGACCTTCAGCCATAAGCTCTATCGCCTTGTGAATGGAACTGTTCGGCTTGGAACGGACCACCTTAGAAGGGCTCTCCTCCATCCCAATGGCTTCAGGGGCATGGAAGACCTTCACCTTCCTTTTGGGATAATCGAACCGCTCAAGCTCCTTCAATACTCTACCCTCTTCCCCCACAAGGACGATCTCGCCTCTGAAGCTATGGGCTGCCATCACCGCCCCTTCCACTATGGCCTGAGGGGCATAATCACCACCCATTGCATCTACGGCCACCCTCAGAGGCTTACCTTCCATGTCTTTGCACTACTGCTCGGCCACCTCCAGCACCTTTTTGCCCTTATAGGTCCCACAGTTGGGACATACATGATGGGGCAGTTTAGGCTCCTTGCATTGAGGGCAGAGCACAAGGTTAGGAGGCGATACTTTCCAATGGGTCCGTCTCTTATCCCTCCTGGATCGGGAAGTCTTCTTCTTTGGAACCGCCATGGCCTTTACCTCGTGAGCTTTAGCTTTAATGCTTTTAAGGCCTCAAACCGAGGGTCTATACGCTCCTGCCTGCATTCACACTGACCCTCGTTGAGGTCTTTCCCACATATAGGACACAAACCCTTACAGTTCTCCCGACAAAGGGGTTTCATGGGAATGGAAAGCCATACCCTTTCCGAAAGCAACTGATCTAGGTCAAAGATATCCCCTTCCAAAAAGGCCACATCCATCTCATCGCTTGAAAGCCGCACCTCTTCCTCATGGGGTGCATCCTTGGGCATAAGGTATACTAACTCAAAGCTTTCCTTTATAGGCATCTCAAACCCCTTGAGGCAGCGGGCACAATGGAGGTAAACGGCACATTCAAGATCCCCCTTCACGATAAGCCCCTTAGGCGTCACTTTTAAGAAGACCGTGCCCTTCGGACCAGAAGTGAAAGTTATATCCTCCTCAAGGCTCCCCTTGGGCGCCTCTAGTTCGCCTTCGGTTCCCTCTGCCCACGTCAAGGTCAACCCCTCAGGGGGGATATCAGTTAATGGTATCTTCATAAGCGTTTAAGCTATCGAGGACAAAATTTGCTGATCAATATATACGGCTCCTTCATGCCGGTCAAGACTCACCGTAGGTCCCTCCAAGCCTTAACCTTTCCAAAGCCATCGGCCTTCAAGATAGCTCTCCTTGTAGCCTCCATGACGGCCTCCTCTGCTAGTGTGGCCAAGTTGGTCAAGTCAAAGACCAGGTCCCCAAGGGAAGCAGCAAAGACCACATCGCCATCAAAAGGAGTACCGAAAGGCGATATCACCTTTGCCAGGGCCATGGATGCCATTTGGGCCATTTTTGTGGCCTCTACCTTCGTAAGGGACACATTTGTCGCAAGTACAGCCAGCGTTGTGTTCTCGAACAGGCCAAACCTACCCTTCGTAAACCCCTTTTTCAGGAGCTCGGAGGTCCTCTGGGGTCTGCCGTCTTCCCCTAAGGGCCCTGCCAGCTGTTCCCCAGTCCTCCAATCCATTACGTCCCCAAAGGCGTTGACCACTACCAAAGCACCCACCACGACCCCAGAAGGTCCCCTTACGCTCCAAGTACCAACACCACCTTTCATGGCCCTTTGTATGCCAAGGAGTTTTCCCACGGTAGCACCCGTACCAACCCCTACGCTCCCCTCTTGGACCTCTGTGGAGGCCTCAAGACAGGCCCTGTAACCCATCTCCGCGGTAGGCCTCACCTTTGGGTCTCCTACCCCAAGATCGAATATCACGGCAGAGGGCACAATAGGGATGCGGACAACACCGGCATCAAAACCTATCCCCCTTTCCTCCAGATAGCGCATGACCCCTGTGGCAGCATCAAGCCCAAAGGAACTCCCCCCCGTAAGGAGGATGGCATGGACCTCTTCTACAAGGTGCAGGGGCGATAGGGAGTCCAACTGCCTGGTGCCTGAAGCTGTCCCCACTACGTCAACGCCTGCCTTTGCGCCTCTTTCGAAAAGGACCACCGTACAACCGGTCAAGGCCTTGTTATCCGTAAAATGACCCACCTTTACCCCTGGGACATCTGTAAGCGAAGGCAACTCCTTTACCTCACAGCCGTCTATCGTATATCATTATGCTCCACCATGGACCCCAAAGAAAGGGCTTTACTTGAAGCCTTTGAACTCGTACCCGCCGAAGAAATAAAAAAGCGCTTGATGCTCTTCCAAGAAGCCCTTTCCAGAAAAGGGATCCAAGCCGCTTTCATCTTCCAAAACGTCGACCTCTTCTACTTCACAGGGACGTTACAGAGGGGGTTTTTGGTGGTCCCTGAACAAGACGAACCTCTCCTTTTTGTCCAGAGGGACTTCGAACGTGCAAGCTTCGAAAGCCCTCTACGGACTGTGAAGGTAAAAGGGTTAAGCGTCATCAAGGACCTCCAGGTCCTCAAAACGGCAAGGACCATCGGGCTAGAATTCGACGTGATCCCCGTGGACCTTTACTTAAGGCTCAAAGGCCTTTTAGGGGAGAAAAAGTTTTTGGACATTTCTTCGGACATCCTCTATTTAAGGTCCAAAAAAAGCCCCTTTGAACTGAAACAGATGAAAAGGGCTATGGAGATCACCGAACATATGTTTTCCCAAGCAATGTCCTCCATCAAACCGGACATGACCGAAATTGAACTTGAGGCCGTGCTCCAAGCTGAAGCAAGGAAAAGAGGTCATCAAGGGTGGCTCAGGATGAGGGGTTTGAACCAAGAGATGTGTAACGTCTCTGTCCTAAGTGGGCCAAATGGAAGCACTCCTTCTTATGTAGACGGCCCTTTGAAAGGTGCGGGATCTTGTCCGGCTATAGGGTATGGCTCTACTCATAAACCCCTCCTTTCCGGAGAACCCATAGTGATCGATTGCGGCGGGGCTCACAATGGCTACTGCACCGATGAAACCCGCACCTTTGTCATAGGGAGTCTCCCTCCAAGGATGAAGGAGGCCTATAAGGTTTCCCTTGAGGTCCTAGAACTTTTCGAAAAAGAGGCCATGGCTGGTAAGGGGGTAAGAGAACTGTACCGCAAGGCCGTTGAACTCGTAGAGTCCAGAGGGTTAGGTGACCATTTCATGGGCTACGGTGAAGGACAGGTAAAGTTCGTAGGACATGGTATAGGGCTCGAGATCAACGAATGGCCTGTCATCGCAGACCTTGACTTCGAACTCGAAGAAGGGATGGTCTTTGCCTTGGAACCCAAGTTCGTCTTCCCAGGCCAAGGGGCCGTTGGGGTTGAGGTAGACTATGTAGTTGAACCCCGTGGGATAAGGAGACTTGGTAAATTCCCCGTAGATTTGATAGAGCTTTAAAGCCCTTTCAAGGCCTTCTCTATCTGGCCTACCCCTTCGAAGACCTTGCCTTTGAAAACCAGAGCCGGTATCCCTTCAAGCCCCAACTTCCGGCTGGCCTCCTCCCAATTCCCTCGGAGGGTACTTTTGGCCTTCTCACGGTCACAGCCTCTAAAAGGGTCGTCCTTCAGCACAGAATGCAACCAAAGTAGGGCTTTGTCCTTTTCTTCTGCATAGGCCTTTTTCACAAAGTCCCAAAAAAGATCGGGTCTTGTCTGCCTCAGACATTCGATGAGTTCCTCGGTTTCGTGCTCTTGACCTAAGGGGACACCTTTGTAATAGAGGCAAATCTTCCCCGAGGAGGCCTTTTCTATCACCTTAGGGACCACCTTCCTACAATGGGGGCAATTGGGACTGCTTATTATAATTGCCCTTTCCCCTTTACCTAAGGGAGGCCCTTGGATGCTGAGCCCCTCTACCCCTACTCCTTTCGGCCCGGACACAGTGGGAAAAGACCTGAGGTGTTTTTGGGTAAGCTCTTCTCCAGTAGAGGCGTTATAGACCCTCCCTATAAACACGTACCGTCCCTCCTTATCCACGTAAAGGAGCACTTGCTTCTGTCCCTCAGTCGATAGGGCTACCACATAAAGGCCAAGGTCCTTGTCATAGTAATAACCCCTCCATGTAAGCGAGGCACCCTTGTCCGGGAAGGTCCTTTCCAGGAAGCCTTGAACCAGAGGCCTAAGCTCCTCTTCCTTTATGGGCTTTGCCGAAAGAGGAAGGACCCAAAGGAGGAGAAATACCGTACACAACCACTTGCTTTTCTCCCTCATTTGGCATAGAAGATAACACTTTTCAAGGTGAAGGCAAAGGTTTTAAAATGGCCATGGAGCAAAGGCCGTGATCGCCCTTTTCACTCCAGAAAAAGGCACAGTGGCATTACGACAGGTACCTGAACCAAGGGTGGTCAATCCCACCGATGTGGTTATAAAGGTTACGACTTCGGCCATTTGTGGTAGCGATCTCCACATAAAGGAACGCGTCATACCCCGTGTAGATCCTTCGGTCATTCTCGGACATGAGTATGTGGGGAGGATCGTAGAGGTGGGCGAGGCCATTAGGGACTTAAGGGTAGGGGACCGCGTCATAGGCGGGCCGGCCTTTTGGTGTGGACGTTGTTTTTACTGCCGCAAGGGGGCCCCTCAGTATTGCCTGAAGGGAGGCGTTTACGGCTACAGTTTGAACGGGAGTCATGCCGAATTCATGCGTTTGGTTTATGCGGAAAACTGCTTGGTAAAGGTCCCCGAGGACGTACCGGATGAGGAAGCGGTCCTTATAGGTGATGTACTTCAGACCGGTTTCCATGGGGCCAAACAGGCCGAGATAACCCCAGGGGACGTAGTGGCGGTTTTCGGCTGTGGCCCTATAGGAATAGGGGCAGTGATATCCTGCTTTTTGTTCGGTCCAAAAGAGGTCATCGCAGTGGACGTGGTTCCCTTCAGGCTCCGCCTTGCCGAGGAGTTCGGGGCCTTGGCTCTGGATGCCAACAAACACGATCCTGTACAGATCATAAGGGAACGCACAAAGGGTATGGGGGCTGATGCAGTGATAGAGGCCACAGGATCCCCTTCGGCCTTTCAAAACGCCTTGAGGTCAGTAAGGAGAGGTGGAGTGGTATCGGTAGTAGGGGTCTTCGGGAAGCCTGTGGAATTCCCCATCGACAAGTATTCGCAGTACGGGGTCACCGTGAAGATGGGATTAGGCTACTTAGGATGGATGGGTAACCTTTTGGGACTAGTGGAGTCGAGGAGGATAAGCCTTTCTAAGATCATAACCCACACCTTCCCCTTGGATAAAGCTATAGAAGCCTATAGGGTCTTCGAGACCGAAAGAGACAGCTGCTTAAAAGTGGTGCTCAAGAATTGAGCGTATACCTTTTCCGGGATTTAAGATCCCCAAAGGGTCAAAGGCCTTCTTTATATCTGCCATGAGCCTCAAGGAGGTGGGAGAAAGCTGTTTTTGTATGTAAGGCAATTTGGAAACCCCAACGCCATGTTCCCCTGAAAGGCTACCTCCGAGGGATACCACAAGTTCGAAGAGCTCTTCTACGGCCTTTTCAGCCCTTTCCCTTTCCTCTTCTGAGTGCCCCACCATGAAGTTCACGTGGATGTTCCCATCTCCCACGTGGCCAAAGCAAAGCACGTGGACCTTGTTACGTTCTGCAATCCTGTGGATCTCCTCTACTGCAAAAGGTAATTTACCACGTGGGACTACCACGTCTTCGTTTACCTTGACAGGTCCAAGGGCGTAGCTGGCTTGTGAAAGACACCGCCTTATGCGCCATATCCCCTCACTTTGTTGAAAATCCCTGGCATAGACGACGTCTATGGCCCCTCTGTGTTCAAATACCTCTTGGACCTTTTTTGTCTCCTCTTGGAGGACTTTGGTGTCACCTCCGAGCTCTACGATCAAAAGGGCTTCAGCCTCCGGCATATCGACCCCAAGGAAGGCCCTGGCGCACCTTATGGATGGACCGTCCATGAACTCAATTGCGGAAGGCAAAAGGTGCCTTTCGAAGAGCCCTAGGACCGCTTTTAAGGCCCCTTCCATGGAACTGAAAAAACCAAGTACTGTCCCCCATGCCTCTGGAAGCGGCAAGAGCTTTAAGGTTATCTCGGTAAAGATCCCCAGGGTGCCCTCTGAACCGACAAGGAGCCCCGTCAAGTCATACCCCACTACGTCCTTTACAGCCCTTGTGCCTGTCCTTAGGACCTCCCCCGTGCCGATGACCACTTCCAATCCCAGGACGTAGTCCCTGGTTACCCCATAGCGGACCGCCCTTGGACCTCCTGCGTTTTCGGCTACATTGCCCCCTATTGTCGAGTACATGTAACTGGAGGGATCAGGGGGGAAGAAAAGCCCATGACGCACAGCCTCACGCTGTAGTCTCTCGTTTATAACACCAGGCTCGACTACAGCAAGACCGTCTTCCCATGAGATTTCCTTTATTTGGTTCATCTCCACCGTACAGACCACGATCCCCTTTTCCGTGGGGACTGCCCCTCCGGTCATCCCAGTTCCAGAACCACGGGGGAAAAGGGGGACACGATCCCTCATGGCGACCTTGACTATTTCCTTGACTTCTTCGGTAGTCTTCGGGAAGACCACTGCAAGGGGAAGAAGACCCTTAACGTTAGCATCCCTCGAATAGGGCACAAGGTCCACTTCCTCTATCAAGATCCTCTCTTTTCCTACTATGTCCCGCAAGGCCTTGAGGACTTCCTTTTCGCCCACCGTTTCACCCCTTCGTACAAATACCTGATGGTCCATGAAATCCCCATGCCTATAAGGGCGCCTCCAAGGACATCCGAAGGGTAATGGACCCCTAAGTATATGCGGGAGACACCCACCAAGGCTGCTACACCCAAAAACAGCGCCCTCGCCTTTGGAAAGTAAAAGCTTAAGAAAAAGGCAACTGAAAAGCTATTGGCTACATGGGTAGAAGGAAAGGACGGTGATTTAGGGCAAAACGACATGACAAGCCTCACCCAAGGTAGCACCTGACATGGCCTCTCCCTTCTGAAAAAGGGCTTAACGAGGTCATAGCTTATAAACTCGCTTAGCATATAACATACGAGCGTAAGGCCTATTATAACAGGGGCTTCTCTCCCTTTTCTCCAAAGAATCAAAAAGGAGAGCCCTGTAAATACAGGCCACCAATACTTAAGCTCTGAAATCCCCTTCATCAAGGGATCAAAGAAAGGATGGGCCAATTTCAAGTTAAGGAGCTTGAGCAATAGCAAATCAAGGGACAAATTCAGCTCCTCAGGATACACCAAATGCCCATGAGGATGAAGATCAACCCTGAGGTGACCCTTATTACCTTTACCGGAAGTATGGTGCCTACCTTGTGACCTACAAAGAAGGCCACCGCCGTTGAGGCCAAAAGGGCCAAGGAGGCACCTCCGAAGACCGCCCAAGGGGGAAACTCCTTCCGGGTGGCATAAGTAAAGGTGGCTATTTGGGTCTTATCGCCTATTTCCGCCAAAAAGACCGAGGCAAATACGAGGAGGAAGGCCTTCCACATGCCCAAATTCAACCACACGCCTGGGTCCCTTTCAAGCCTTGACAGCCATGGAGCACGTAGAGTAATTTCCCTTTGACGTGATTGACCCGAAGCTTTTGGAAAAGGAGAACGTCTTTTACGAGGAACACGACCCGAGCTATGGGGCCGTTTACATCTACGAAGAGTACCTGGCCAGTATCCGTTCGCCTTACCAACAGATAGACGTCATACGCACCAAAGAACACGGCAAGATGCTCTTCATCGACCATTACATGATGCTCACCGAGGACTCGGAGTTCGTCTACCACGAAATGATATCCCACATACCTTTGGCAGCTCACCGGGAGGCCACAAGGGTTTTAGTGATAGGTGGAGGCGACGGAGGGGTGGTCAGGGAGGTCCTCAAGTATCCCCGTATACAAAAGGTCACCCTAGTGGAAATAGACGAGATGGTGATAGAGGTCTGCCGCAAGCACTTCCCCGAGATCTCCAAGAGCTTGGATGACCCAAGGGTGGAAGTGGTCATAGGGGATGGAGTACGCTTTGTCATGGAAAGCCCTGCGTCAAGTTATGACGTGATCATCATAGACTCCACCGATCCTTATGGTGTAGCTGAGCCCCTCATAAGCCAGGAGTTTTACCAGGCATGTAAAAAGGTACTGGGTCCACGGGGTGTTATCATCCAGCAAATGGCCTCTCCCTTCTTCATGCCTGAAGTCTTCGTAAAGGGGTTCCATAACCTCATGAAGGTCTTCCCCTGTGTCAGCCCTTTGCTTGTGGCTGCTCCTTTTTACGTAAGTTCGGACTGGGCCCTTGCCTTCGCCTCCCCTTCGCCCGAGTTCTTCAAAAAGGAACTCCCTGAAGGGTGGTGGACACCCCCTGGTAGGCTTAAGTACTACAACCCCGAAGTACACAGGGCCTCCTTCTTGTTGCCCAATTACATAAAGGAACTCCTCGAGATGGCCCAAAGGGGACCTGTCTTGGAGCGTAAGCCCTGGTTATAAGGCCATTAGACCAAGATGACCTTCCCCAAGTCCCTGAAACTGTAGCCGGGCAAAGAAAGTGTCTTCTGACTCTGTAGGACAAAGTCCAAAAAGTCCTTCACCTTCCTTGTACCCCATACCTTTTCGGATAACACAAGGTCGAAGCGCTCTTCTCTAAGGGGGAGGAAGTCCAGGCCAAAGAGGTGTGCTACATATTCAATCCCTATCCCGACATCGGCTTCTCCTAAGAGTATCCGCAAGGCCACCTCAAGGTGGGAAGAAGCCTCCTCATGGTATCCCCTCAGTTCCTCTGGCCTTATCCCCTCTTGGCTCAAGACCCAATCCACCAAAAGCCGCGTCCCGGATCCTGGTTTGCGGTTCACGAAACGGGCACCCTTTGTTTGGACGTCTTTTAAGCCCTTTATGCCCAAGGGGTTTCCCTTTTTAAGGATCAACCCTTGCCTCCTGTACCAAAGGACAATAGCCACTACTGCCCCTTCTGGAAAGCTACGTTTCAAGAAAGGGATGTTGTATTCCCCGCTTTCCACATCAAGCATATGGCAACAGCACCCGTCTGCCTTTCCTTCCCGAAGACACCTAAGCCCTGCTTCACTGCCTATGGCACTGTAAAAGATCACCGATTGAAAGTCCTTCTTTCGGGCGTATTCCCCGAGGAACCTCATGATCAAAGGGTCATCGCTCCCGACAAGAAGCAGGTCCCTTCCGAGTTCTACCCTCTCTTTCAACCATCCCATAAGCTCCTTCTTCGGAAAAAGCCACTTACCTGATACCCTTACAGAAGGGATCCCTTCCTTCCTTATGAGTTCGTAGACCTTTTTCTCATTGACCCTCAAAAGTTTAGCTACCTCTTTGGCAGTTAGGAGTTCTTCCATAGGGTAGCGCCTTCAGAGGAGACCTGTATCCCGAAGGTAGGATAAACCCTCTTTGAGTTCTTCTTTCTCCACAGGGGGATGGACTTCGAGGACCTTTTGAGTCTGAGTTAAAAAGGGCCTTAAGACCTGTAAGTCCACCTCGCCTTTGCCCAAGGGTAAGTGATCCTTGAGCCCCCTTGCGTCGTGGAGGTGTATGCCGATCAGATGGTCCTTGTAGCGTTCAAGGAGTTCTTTCTGCTTGAGGAAGCCAAGACATTCAAGCACGTGGGCATGTCCCACGTCATGCCAGTAAGCGAAAGGAGCCCCTTCGAAGGCCTCAAGGACCAAACCTATTTCCTCCATTGAAGGTATCTCGTGCGGGAAATTGCGGTTCTCTATGCCTAGAACCACCCCTAGGGCTTCAGCCCTTTTGGCTATGGGTTCGAGGGCTAAAAAGAGGGCGTCAAGGTGCTTTGGGGCCTTTTTCTCCCTTTCCTTTAAGAACTCGTCCCTCTTCTCCCCTTCTAAGACACCCTCACGGTAAAAACCGGCCTTTAGGCCCTCCAAAACGACAAACCCTAGATGCAGGACCACCACCTCGGCCTCAAGCTCGTGGGCAAGTTCTATGGTCCTTATGGTATAACGGATGGCCAACCTGCGCTCTTCCCAATCCAAGGAGGCCAGGTTGAACAGGTCCCCAGAGGCCTTTTCCGGCCTAACTCCATCTGGAACCGGGCAAAAGTTGTGTACGCTTATGACCTTTATCTCGGAATCCAAAGAAGGCTTTATCTTTTCCAGTTGCTCCGCTGTGACCCTGAAGTCCAACTCTATAGCCGAAAGCCCTAATTCCTCCAACCATCCCTTGAGACCCAAAAGGTCCTTTTTGTCCTTTGTCCAAAGCGAAGTGGAAATCCCCAACATCGTCACTCCTCCAGAGACTTGATCCAACTCTCCAAATCCTTCAAGGCCCTTTGGACCAATTTTGCCCTTCTCTCTTCTTTACTCTTAGGAGGGTCCTCAAGGGGTGGGAAAAGGCCGAAGTTCACCCCCATGGGTTGGTACTCAGGTGAATGGATGTTGGTTACATGGCTTATAAGGGCGCCCAAGGCCGTTGTCCGCGGGGGGGCAAGGGGTTCAAGTCCTCGCAAGATCCTCGAGACGTTAATACCTGCCAAAAGGCCTGTAGCCGCTGACTCTACATAGCCTTCTACGCCCGTGATCTGCCCCGCAAAGAAGATCCGCTGGTCCTTCTTCAGACGCAGGAACTCGTCAAGCAACCTCGGGGCATCTATAAAGGTGTTGAGGTGGATGCTCCCATAACGCACAAACTCCGCTCTTTCCAGGCCGGGAATGAGCCTAAAGACCCGTTCCTGTTCCGAATATTTCAACTTCGTCTGGAATCCCACCATGTTGTACAAGGTGCCTTCCCTGTTTTCAGGCCTAAGCTGAACTACTGCATACGGCCTTTTCTTCGTACGGGGGTCTATAAGGCCGGTAGGTCTAAGAGGCCCAAAGGCCAAGGTGTCCCGACCTCGCTGGGCCATGTCCTCTATAGGCATACAGCCCTCATAAGGCACCACTTTCTCGAAGTCCTTAAAGGGAACCTTTTCGGCCTTGAGGAGTTCGTCCACAAAGCGGTAATACTCCTCCTTAGTCATAGGACAATTGACGTAATCATCACCACCTTTGCCGTAGCGAGAGGCCTTAAAGGCCTTGGTGAAGTCTATGGAATCCCCTGTAACGATGGGGCTTGTGGCATCATAGAAGCGAAGTCCCTCCCGTTCGGTAAGCTTCACGATAGCTTCGTTTAGGGGCGGGGAGGTAAGCGGACCTGTGGCTATGATGACGATCCCTTCAGTAGGTATGGAGGTCACCTCTTCCCTTATGATCTTTACCTCCTTCAAAGACTCAAGCCTCTCGGTAACCCTTCTTGAGAACTCTTCACGGTCAACAGCCAGCGCCGAACCTGCAGGAACCCTGCTCTTTAAGGCCTCCTCAATTATAAGGGAGTCAAGCCTCCGCATCTCCTCCTTCAGGAGGCCATGGGCAGTAGTAAGCTCCATTGACTTCAAGGAGTTACTGCACACCAACTCGGCCAGAGCTGGCGAACGGTGGGCAGGTGAAAAGCGTTTGGGCTTCATCTCGTAAAGCAACACCTCTATGCCCCTTTTTGCCAGCTGCCAAGCTGCTTCGCAACCTGCAAGCCCACCACCTATCACTATGACCCGTTTCACATGCCTAAATTTATGGCTTTTTTCGAACGGCATCAACTCTAAAAACTTGCAGTCAAGGACCTTTCCGTGATAAAGAAGCTGGGGAGGAAAAAGATGGCGCGGTGTTTGAAATGTGGGAACACCAGCCGCTTCAACGTCTGGTGTTCCATCCAAAAGGTACTAGAAGTGGAATTGGACGAAGAGGAGGAACTCGTTGAGGTCATAGGAGAACCCGAAGACGAGTACCTCCAACAGTTAGAAGACATAAGGCTCATGGAAGGGGACCTGGCCTTTGCCATGGTCAATTGCGCTGTCTGTGGCAGCAAAGAGATCGAATTGAACAATAAGGAAGAGGTCCTCAGCCTGAGGATCCACCAGTGAGGAGGAAGAGATGAAGGAAAAGGTGGAAGAGGCCATTAAGGAAATAAGGCCCATGCTCCAAGCAGACGGAGGAGACGTGGAGCTGGTAGACGTGCAGGACGGTGTGGCAAAAGTAAGGCTAAAGGGGGCATGTATGGGATGCCCTATGGCTACCTGGACCCTTCAGGAAGGCATAAAAAGGATACTCTTACAAAAGGTCCCGGGCCTAAAGGACGTAATAGCGGTCTAAGGGAGGCTCAAGGTCCGGACTTGTCCACTTCTGCCCAAAGGGGGAAGGGGTTGTCCGTTTAATGAAATTTCTATTCCCCCTGCGTTTCCAATTTTGAGTTCAAAACCAACAGGGCTTTCCACAAGGTGGCTTTGACCTGGCTGTAAGAGCAATTCGTAGGCATTGCCCTTGTCCTTGGGCTTTATCCTGACCCAAGTGAGTTCTTTGGCCTTAAGCTCGAGGGTGTAAACCTTAACTACCCCCTCGGTCTCTTGGGGCTTTTCATCTCCCCCAAGGGCTTGCTGTGAGGTCCTATCCTCAACATCTATGTCAGCAAGTCCTTCTGGAGCGCTTTGATTGAGGCTTTGGAGATAGGGTGCAGTTGGCCTCTTCGAAGGGTTACGGCCCCTCCCTACCCACAGGGCCAAAAGCAGGCCTATAACCAGTAAAGCTATGCCAAGCATCAAACCGGGCCTTTTCGACCTAGGCCTTCTCTGTTCCTCTAAAGACAGAAGGGGTAACTCCTGGCTTTCCTCCAAGATGACCTCTTTTGGATCCATGCCCAAAAACCTAGCATAGGCCTTCACAAACCCTTTCCCTATTATCCCAGGGGGTAGATCCTGTAGGAATCCTTCTTCGATAGCACGGAGGTATTGGGGTCTTATCTTTATCGACTCCGATACCTCTTCTACGCTTAAACCCTTTTTAAGCCTTGCTTCCTTTAACAATTCCCCCCTTACCTTCATCCTATAAGCCCCAAATCCCTCAACACGAAGTCCTTATCCCTCCAATCCTCCTGCACCCTTACCCATAGTTCTAGGTACACTTTCTTGCCCCAAATTTCCTCAAGCTCCTTGCGAGCCAAACTCCCGATCCGCTTCAACATCCTCCCGCCTTTCCCTATTAGGATCCCTTTTTGGGATTCACGCTCCACGTTTATGGTTGCTTTGACCACAATGAGGTCTTTCTGCGGTTGGTAACGGAGTTCTTCTACCACCACTGCACAACAATAAGGAACCTCTTGGTGGCAGAAGTGAAAAATCTTCTCCCTTATAATTTCGCGGGCAAAGACCCTGTCGTTTTGATCCGTAACCATGCCCTCAGGGAATAAGGGGGGCCCTCTGGTAAAAAGGATACAAGGGCCTCCTCAAGTTCTTGGACCCCTTGCCCTGTGAGGGCAGATATAGGGATCAAACCCTCATAACGGCATTTAGACTTACAAAGTTCGGATATCCTCTCCAAATCCGAAGGGTCCCCAAGGAGGTCTATCTTGTTTAAGGCAAGGAGGACCGGGGTGGCTTTCTTCCTGATCTCCTTCCAAATAGGTTCTTCTGCCTCTGGCGAAAAGGAGGTGACATCCAGCACATGCAATATCACGTCTCCTTCCTTTATGGATTCCTTAGCCTGGCGCACCATGTGAAGGTTAAAGTTCTCTTTTGCCTCATGTATCCCAGGGGTGTCAACGAATATCAACTGTGCATCTGGACGTGTCTTTATCCCTAAGATCCTTCCCCAAGTGGTCTGGGGTTTAGGAGAGGTGATGGCCACCTTTTGACCTATTATACGGTTCAACAAGGTAGATTTACCGACGTTTGGTCGGCCCACAATAGGTACGAAACCGCTTCTAAAACCCATAAATATGACCTACCTGTAAGGACTCAGACAAGAGGCCTTGTCTTCCTAGGGAAAAGTTAGAACACCAAGAAGGCGATCTCAAGCAGACTTCCTATGAAGGCCAATAAGAAACCGAACTTACCGTGGCAAGCCCAGACCTTTTTGCCTTTGTCGTACCACCGACCGTACTTCAGATAGTGGTGGACACTAATGCTAAGTCCACTAAATATCAGCGCACCCTTCATGCCCTTCCCTCCTCAGAAGGACGTGCTAAATTTAACACGTGGCCTGTATCTGCATCAAGACAAAAACGAGTTGACATGGATGTACTTATTGTGGAATAAAGGATTTCCTTTTGGGGAGGAAAGGAGGGGCTATGTTGGAGGTTAGGTTCCACGGAAGGGGAGGCCAAGGGGCCGTGACATCAGCGGAACTTTTGGCCCAGGCTGCCGTAAGGGAAGGCAAGTTCGCTGTGGCGCTTCCTAGCTTTGGTCCGGAGAGGCGAGGTGCCCCGGTAGTTGCCTTTTTGAGGATAGACCAAAGGCCTATAAGGACCAGAAGTGGCATTTACAAACCGGACGTGGTGGTCGTCCTTGACCCCAAGCTCAGAGAGACAGTGGATGTGACAAGTGGTCTCAAACCGGGAGGCATCCTCGTGCTAAACAGCCCCAGGAAGCCTGAAGGTATCCCCCAAGGCGTAAAGGTGGCATGGGTAGACGCCTCACTTATAGCCCGTGAAGAGATTGGGCTCCCTATAACCAATACCACCATGTTGGGGGCCTTGGTAAAGGCCACGGGGGTAGTAGACCTTGAATCGCTGGTCGAGCCCTTGAGGGCAAGGTTCGGAAAGGTCGCTGATAAGAACCTCCAGGCCCTCCGAAGGGCATACCAAGAAACGAGGGTAGAAGGATGATCTTGGGATGGAAGGATATAAAGCCGGGCTTTGTCATCCTTGAGGTAGGTTCAAGCCGTTCCTTGAAGACAGGGGATTGGCGGACGGAACGGCCGGTTCTTGACAGGGATAAGTGTAACAAATGTGGCCTTTGTTACCTCTTTTGCCCTGAAGGGACCATAAGGGAAGATGAAGAAGGGTACTTTGTCTCTGACCTTTACTATTGTAAGGGCTGTGGTATATGTGCCCATGAGTGCCCCCAAAAGGCCATAACCATGGAACCGGAGGGATAGGACTATGAGGGTTGCCCTTGAAGGATCGCATGCGGTTTCGGAGGCCGTAAGGCAGGCAAATGTAGACGTAATTGCGGCTTATCCCATTACCCCTCAGACCCATATCGTAGAAAGGCTTGCGGAGATGGTGGCAGAGGGGGAGCTTGATGCAGAGTTCATCCCAGTGGAATCGGAACACTCGGCCTTGAGCGTGTGTATCGGGGCATCTGCTGTAGGTGCAAGGACCTTTACATGTACAAGCGGCCCAGGCCTTGCCCTAATGGCTGAGATCGTGTTCATAGCTTCCTCCATGCGTTTGCCCATCTTGATGGTCCTTGCCAATAGAAGCCTCTCGGCCCCCTTGAGCATATGGAACGACCACTCGGATGCCATGATGGTAAGGGATTCAGGGTGGATACAAGTGTTTGTCAACAGCGCTCAAGAGGCCTACGATCACGTCTTTATAGGTTTCCGCACCGCTGAGGACAAAAGGGTACTTTTGCCTTTTATGATACACATGGATGGCTTCTTCCTCACCCACGCGGTGGAACCTGTGGAGTTGGTCGAACAATCGGTTGTAGACAAATACCTCCCTCCACCCGACTTTCCTTATCGTCTTGACCCTGCATCCCCTTTGACCATGGGGGCCTTTGTCATGCCCGATCAATATGCGGAGGTAAAAAAGGCCCAGGACGAAGCCCTTAAGGCCTCTTATGGGCCCCTTCTTGAGGCCTGGAAGGCTTGGGGGGAATTGACCGGGCGTCATTACCTACCTATAGAGGGCTTCTACCTTGAAGATGCAGAGGTGGTCTTTTTGACCGTAGGCAGTTACGGTGAAGTAGCCCATATGGCAGTGGAGGAGTTAAGGCAGAAAGGGATGCCAGTGGGGATAGCAAAGCTTAGGCTTTGGAGGCCCTTTCCCTTTGAAGACCTCAGGAAGGCCCTAAAAGGGGTTAAATACTTAGCGGTAATAGATAGGGCTGTCTGTCCAGGCGGAGTAGGAGGACCTGTGGCCTTGGAAGTAAGGTCAGCCTTGTACGGGATGGAAGGGCCGAAGGTTGTGGACTTCATCGTAGGTATTGCTGGGAGGGATGTAACTCCTGAGGATTACCTCAAGATGGCGGAAATGACCCCCGAGGTCGCTGGGGGTGGTTCGGAAAATTACGTCTTTTATGGGGTGAAGGAATGAAGACAATAGGTGAAGTGAGGTTCACCAGGAAGAACCTACCCAAGGAAGAGTTCTTTGTGTCAGGACACACGGCCTGTCAGGGGTGTGGGGAAGCGCTTGCCGTGAGATTGGCTTTAAAGGCTTTAGGGAAGGACACCATCGTAGCCTGTGCCACGGGTTGTATAGAGATCATCTCCTCGCGTTTTCCAGAAACGGCATGGCTTGTCCCTTGGATCCACGTGGCCTTTGAGAATACGGCCGCGGTCATAAGTGGGGTAGAGGCAGGCCTTAAGGCCATGACCAGGAAGGGCAGGTTCCCCCAAAAGAGGGTTTTCTGTGTAGGAATGGCAGGAGACGGCGGAACCGCGGATATAGGCCTACAGGCCCTTTCTGGTGCCTTGGAGAGGGGACACGACATCCTATTTTTATGTTTTGACAACGAGGCTTACATGAACACTGGCATCCAGCGTTCCTCAGCTACTCCCTTTGGAGCTGTCACCACCACCTCCCCTGCAGGCAAAAGGTCCCCGGGGCAAGTCACATGGAAGAAGAACGTACCTGAGATCGCAGTCGCCCATGGGATACCGTATGTTGCCACGGCTTGTCCCAGTTTCCCCTATGACCTTATGACCAAAGTGAGAAGGGGGGCGGAGGTGAAAGGACCAGCATATGTACACATCCTCTCACCTTGTCCTACCGGATGGAGGTGTGCTCCGCATCTGGCGGTGGAGGTGGGGAGGCTTGCAGTAGAAACCGGGGTCTTCCCCCTTTACGAGGTGATAGAGGGACGATATCGGATCAATATGCCCAAGAAAGAACTCAAACCCGTTGAGGAATATCTGAACCTCCAAGGACGTTTCAGGCATCTAAGCCCCGAGATAAAGGGGTATATCCAAAAGCGCGTAACCGAAGAATGGGAGAAACTCCTCCAAAAGGCAAAGGCCTTCCCTTATGAGGAGTAACGCTTGATGACCTCTATGGCTAGCCCATAGAGGGCATCAAGCCGCATGTGTTGTGAGGCCGTGAGGTCAAAAAGGAAGTTCAAGCGCGGGGGGAATTCCTCATCGCCTCTCCAAAAGATCAAAAGCACCGGGATCCTCGGCAAGGCCCGCAATATGAAGCTTAAATCCCCATAGGATGCAGGCTCCCCCCCTAAGGCGAGCCCCTTGTCCCTGAAACCATCTGGATCGTTACCGTACCTCCTCAAGACGAGCTCCAGCGGCAAGGGGTGGCTTTGGGCAAACCCCCTTCCTCCTTTTAGGTCTTTAAGGGAGACCCACCTTCCAGAAGGCTCCAACTCTTTTGCCCCAACCAGGTACTCCAGTACTGCCACCTGTAACTCCGGCGAAACTCCCTTGCCCTTTACCGCGATGAACTCCCCTTTAAGGTCCACCAAATAAAGCTCGTCAAGGAAGGGGACGAGGTAACCCCTCTCCTTCCATTCGACTTTGGCCCTCTTTGAAACCTCATTTGGATCAAGGCCCCTCAGACGATCCCATAGGCTTTGGTGTACAAAATGGATAGGCTCTGTCATCTATCCCCTCCTTTTCGAGCAAGAGCACTTTATATATCGACCCCATTTCACTGGGCAAAAGGAGCCTCTTGAGCTCCA
>Ga0105162_1000395_pt1 | contig 29045 bp, 29 predicted proteins | sample JNZ201metaG_FD_81532 | JGI IMG/M metagenome (GOLD analysis project Ga0105162, IMG submission 81532) | Hot spring microbial communities from Jinze hot spring, China to study Microbial Dark Matter (Phase II) - JNZ 20120812A | ecosystem: Environmental > Aquatic > Thermal springs > Hot (42-90C) >...
AAGAATTTAAATAAGATTTGAAAAAATTATTTAATTTTTTATATATGGAGAAAAGATAGACATTAGAGAAGCACTAAAAACTATACACTATTTGAAAAAATACAAAAGCAATAATCGGTCTGCAGTACTTCTTGTGAAACTAGCTGAAAAAAAGATTCTAGAAATATTGAAGAAGTCTGATGAACCTCTTTGGTGATTTAGAAAACTAAAACAATTGAAACAGTAATTACTATTATTACTCTAGTAGCTTCTTGTGCTGTTTTTAAAAAAACTGTATATCTAGAATATTGGGTGATAGAGATTTACGATGATATTGAAGATCTAGTGATGAAAGGTATGCTAGAACCTGTAAACAAAGTACTTAAACGAATAGAAGTGAGAAGCCCTCCTCGAAAGAATCCAAAAATGTTGTTGAAGCTATAGTCGTATGAGTAAAGAGGTGATTTGATGTCGTTAGTTGATGCTATATACGTGGAAACAACTATGACGTATGGATCAGGTGGTAAAAGTTCTGCCATCAATTATGGTATAGTTAATGAGAGACAGATCTCTAGAACTGATGTTGTTATCATTAGAAGTATTCCTAAATCAAGTGATGCTATATATGTAGCAGACCCAGACGCAGGATTAACTGAAGCAGATTCATTTAGAAGAAAACTAACTATTCTTACTGGATCGCTTACCCAAGATAAAGGATTCTATTCACTCATAAATTCAAGAGTTGTAAAAGAAATTGATAGCGAAGTTATTTCATCTGAGTTAATTAGAGTTGCTGAAGGAATGGAATCAGGTACAATACCTTACACAAACAATATTGTACCGATTGATGGTATGAACTTCAAGATTCTTTCATTTAAGCCTCCTAAAACAATAGAAGATTTTGTATCATTACTTATATATCTATATATACGGACATCTGGTAAGAAAAGAGTAATGACAGCATCTCCATCCTTTGTAGAATTATATATTGGTGATGAGACTAAATGGTGTGTAGTAACTATTCCACGTGTTTTACCATATCTATGGAGAACACCAGGTGCTTTAGTTACAGCAGGTATCATTGAACCAGATGGATTTAATGCACCATTTCTAGTAGTAAAGGATATGAGTTGGCGTGAGCTATCAAGAGGAAAAGGATTATCGGAAGCTGTTAAGTGGATGAGTCATATTATTTCTCGTTCATCAAAGAATGAGGAGGAATCACGTAGTGGAGAAGGAGAAGAACCATCACTCTAGTTTTAGAATTGTATACAATAGTAATTTAGTGGATGATGTATATAACTATATTCCAGTAAATTGTTTTTTTGTAGACTCTTCTGAAGATCCTCTAAAGATTAGATTTGCCTTCGCTCTTTCCTCTATACTCTATACGCTTTACTCAAGAGTTCCAAAAGCTCTAGAATATGTATCTGATAAATTGAAACACCAACCAATAAAATATGATTTAGATGATTTAGTAGATGTAGGACATATTATGTATAGTAAAAGGATACTGATTTTTTTCTGTAGATTATGTCCTGATAGAGGTTTATGTCCATGGCACGATGTTCTCATGAGTTTGAAAATATCTTAGAAAAAATTCCTGAGAATGATTTAGAGAATCTTAGGAAAGCAGTTCTTTCGAGAGATTTTTTGGGAATCAAAAAAATATTGAAGAAATATATTTCTACTCTTGAGTGTCTAGACATAAACAATATAACGAAGTATATTGTAAAAAGAATTATTGTTGAGTCAATGGAAATAGAAAGTATTATACCAATTGAATTAACTCTTGATGCAACAATTCTAGGTGATTTCATAACGTCTGGTTCTTATCCATGTTATACAGTATCGGAATTGATTTATGCATCATTGTTTGAAGTAGATCATATGAATGCACATGAAAAAATATATAATTTACTTGAACCAATACTTCTTTCACAAAACTTTACAATTGATGAGAAAAAAATACTCTTTATACCAGTAACAAAGGATAATTGGGATGATGTTCAAAGTAAATTGATAACAATTCTAGAGAAACTTGATGAAAATAGTAGAAAAGTTTTTTGTACAAATTTTGCTCAATTGTTTCACTTATTTCTCTATTGTTTTCATATAGAGTTAAGAGAAGCATTTGTTGTTAAGACACATGTATTTGGTAAATTGCTTTCTTTATGTCCCGATTTGAAGAAACACTTAATTGTTGGGGATCAGACGTGATTTATGTAGATCTCTCTATTGTTTTCAATAATCCTGGTTATAATGTTTATGGAATTTCTAGGCATGGATCTATAAATAAAATAGGATATCATTTGCCATGGTTTATGGTGTTTGTGAAAAAAGTAGATTTAGAAAGAATTCGAAGCGTTCTTACTAAGTTATCTAAGGATGGAATGATAATAGATTACATAGAGCATGATCCTACCAAAATAACACCAATAATACTTAAAAGATTTAGATATGAAGTAGATACAACCTTTATACCAATTGAAGTTAGATGTGGAAGAAAAGAGATTATACCGATTGTATCTGAACAAATCAAGAGAAACATCAACATATATATTGGAGAACACAACATTGTGTATCCTGTTAGAGTGTCATTTGATTACGATGTTAAGTATTTCCATGAGAAGTGTCCCCTGCTCTATGTACCGAATTCTGAACTAGAGTCAGTATCCCTGGAACTGATAGAAAGGTACAAAGACTTCAAGATTCTATCCTTCGATATAGAAGTTTATACAACTCTTGGAAGATTCCCAGTACCAGGAGACCCCATTCTATCCCTTCAGTATGCTGTTACAACTCTTGGAAATCCTGATATATCGGATCCTAGATGGGTTAAAGATTCTGTTCAAGCATTTGTGGCTAAGAGAGCTAACCAAGGAGAGTCGGAAGATATTGCTGAAAAGTTCCTGGATGTTTTGAGGAGGGAGAGACCAGATGTTATTGTTGGATACAATTCCATAACATTCGATATGAAGTACCTCAAGCCCTTCCTTGGTACGAGAAAGAATGTGATAATCTCGGATTTTTACCACGTGAACTTAGTGGACTATGTGTTTCCACATATAGATCTTTTCTTGGTCAGGAAGTCTATGGGGTCATCGCTTGGGATCAGATCGCAAGTTGCTCATGCTCTCGACGATGTGGTGAAGGAGGTTGTAAGAGGAACAAAGTTTGAATGGATACTGAACTCCAAATTTATGGAAGCTGAAGCAAGGTTGGATCACACCAAGATAGTGAAGGAATGGGAAGAGGGATCAGAACTCTTCTACAGCTACATAACGGCTGATGCATACTTCACACTCATCCTGGGCTATATGTGGATGTACACATTAATACTCTTATCATCTTTAGTCCAAATACCATTGACACAATTATCAAAACTCAATTTAGGTCAAGTATCTGAGTACAATTTCATTCATTGGCTTGAAACTCTTGGTTTTAGGGTTATGAGTTCTGAGAGAAGGGAGGAGTTTAGAAAGGTTAGTAGTCTTGGTTCTTTTGCTAAATATGTTGATGACAAAGATCTTTTCACTAAAGGTAAAGTTTATGTAAAGAATTATGGTGTTTTCGAGAATGTTATTGAGGGAGATTTCTCACAATTATACCCATCACTCATGTCTAATGATACAATAGATCCCATGGGAATTAGAGTATCTTTCTATGCATCAAAAAAAGAGATATCACCTGTAAGATTCTCAGATCCGTTACTCAAACTAGGTTATAGAATATCTAATAAAGAATTTTCGGTGGTGCTTGGATACAAGGAAAAGAAATCTGCAGATACCATGATACCTCATGCAATAATAGGGATTGTGCCTACATATGGTCCAATATCATTTCTAATATACAAGATGTTCACAATGAGAAAGATAACAAAAAAACTGAAGAAGAAGGCAGAAAGCGAAGGTAGAAAAGAGCTCGTGTCTGTTGATCAAGCCATAAAGATTTTGAATAATGCAAGCTATGGAGCACTTAGCAAGAGGAGGGGATTCATAAATCCTTTCCTTTCAGCATATGTGTTTTGGAAAACATTGAAGATACTCTACGACGTGATAAACTATGTTGAGAAGGATCTTCATTTAACTGTTCTCTACGGAGATACAGACTCGCTCTTCGTTAAGTGCAAAGAGGATGAAGCATCAGAGATGTATCCAGACTCAGGTTCGATTAGGGATGCGTGCTGGAGATGGTTTACAGAACATATCGTACCGAAAATAAACTCGTATGTAAAGGATAGATATGGTAAGGAACTTGAACTCAGTCCTGAGGATGTGTTCGATATCTGTGTCTATCCAAAGAGTAAACATAGTAATACAGCTAGCAAGAAGTCATACATATGTGTAAATAAGGAGAAAGATGACTACAAGGTCGAAGTGATTAAAGGTGAATTCTTTAAGGCAATGGCATCAGAAGGTCTCAAAGACTTGTTACCACAATTCTATACAGAGATATTGAAGAAGAAACCAAAGAAACGAAAAGGAATTATCAAGATTGCTAAACGTCTTCTCAGTAATTTACCACCACATAAATACTTCATGAAGAAGACAATTGATAGCTTTGAGTCTAAGAATCTATCGGAAGAAAAGACATACAAGTTCAAGCTGAAGAAATTGAACAAACCATTCCACTACGCCGCCATCCATTCTCTCTTCATACAAAACGAGAAGATACCAGATGTGGTAAAGAACAAGACAATCCAGATCCTCTCAGATAATGTAAGTTTCAACGGAAGGAGAAGAACAGTTGTGTATATAATAGATGCTGAGAGATTGGTGAAAGAGAAGGGAAATGTAGTTGTCTATTTCTTACCTTCGGATACTCCAACCATGTTTACGGTTTTTGTGGACTATGATGAGAAGAGAGATGTTGTAATTGTACATAGAGTGAATGTTAGAAGAGCAGATACAGTAACTGAAAGAATTGAGGGTGATATGATGAGAGATATTGGGTACAAGGTAGAAGAAACATATGTAGAAATGGAGATACCAAGGTCAAAGATTCTTATAGATGCTTTACACTCCATCGAGAAATATATAATTGATGATGTAGACAAAAAACTATTACCAGCTATTCACTCCACATCATCACCATTTCTTGTTGCTCAGTCTATGGATGATGAAGAAGAGTTGGAGGAGGATTAATAGTGAGAGACATTCTACTAAAATCAGCTCTATGGTATCACTCTAGATGGAACATGAATCCTGTCCTCTGTAACATTTTCAAGAAGCCTTTACACGATTGGAGTCATCTCTACGGTTCTAAGCTATCGAAAGAAGATGTAATTAATCTCTATAGAGAGGTAATAGACAAGAAACCAGCTAGTGTAGCTTTACTGTATTCAGAGTCGTCGAGAACTGTTGTACTGGATCTTGATATATATCGTGTAGATTTCGGTATGAGCGGGATTGATGTTGCATCTTTACTGGTTGATCACGGATTTGTTGTTAGCATTACACCTCGTGGAGGTGTTAGAGTGATTTTCTCTGTACAGGGAGAAATGCCTGGAAGAATCTCTATTTCGTGGTATGGCAAAACTATTGGTGAAGGTGGGGGTAGAGTCAAACACATGTGGCACTTTCCACCATCAGTATCATGTACAGAGAGTAGTGATGATGGTAAATGTAAGAGTATTGGGAAATACTTCTTTGTGTTGCTTAAGAAGAAGATGGTAAGATATCCATGGGAATTAGAAACAGAGAAACTACCAGAGTGGAGGTGGAGTGAAGCTGTAGACTTGTTGAAAGCTATTCTCCAGATAGAGATATCAGAAGAATCCATTCAAACGAGTTATGGAGAATTGAAACCAGGTACAGCATCCAAGGTCATAGTAACGATACCATGTTGGAGAGATCTGAACGAGTTCATTGATTATTTAAATGGTTTAGGTGGTGCTCAAATACCACTTCCAATATGCGTTGCAAAGGCACTTGGATACAGGGTTACCCCAGACTTACGCAACGAGTATACTGGTGAAAAGGTTCCACATGGAATGAGATTCACATTTGGTGCAGTTGGTGTAATGTTTCTAGCCGCAACATTAGCAAAAGCATCTGTGAAGGATATAGTGGACTTTGTTGGACAGAACCTCGAGGACTATCCTGCAGATGAAGGAGAGCCCCTCAACACAAAGTTATCAAGACTGTTAATCGTAGCTGGAGACATGGTTCTTCCAAGGTATTCAGGTCTAGGGAATATAGCTAACATACCACCAGAGCTATGCTCATCGTGTCAATATCGTGATGGTTGTAGAAAGATTCCATGGCAAATCTTTACACATGTTTATTGGGGAGTATTTTCGAGAGAATATATATAGAATAAGAAAAACATTTTATGCTTGATCAATATCTAAAATTTTTCTTTACTCTAGTTTCAACTCTTTTTCTTCCTTGGTTTCCTCAGTTACTTCAACAACAACAGCTGATATATCGTCAATATTAATTGAGTACTTGTTGAACAATTCTTTAACATCTTCAATATCAAGTTCTACCAAAGGTATATGTGCTTTCAACTTGCTATCCACTAGAACACCAACAGCAAGAATAGGTACTAATTGAAATACTGGTTCAACGTTATTTGTTACTTTTATCTTTTTTCTAGCTTTTATGTCATTATACATCAAATTTATTATATATGTTTTTTTAGTCATATGCATACCCATTTTTGTGTAGTAGATTTGTTTATAAGTAAGTTGATGCAAAGATATCATTTATGTTTCTCTAATTGTTTTACTCATTAGGTGAGAACAATCAAGAAGATAGTAATAGTATCACCTATTCCAGCTTCTGTGAGTAGTAGTATCCAGTTAATTCTATTCTATGGTACTTCTAGTGATAATATGATAGAATATCTAAGTAAAGAAGAAATATTTTTGTTAATCAAATACATGTTGTATAAACATATTGGAGAAGTATTGTCAATAAGATTTACTTTATCATTCAATGAATCAAGTATAATTCTAAATGTGAAACAGATTAGATCTCTTACATCAGTATTTAGAACAGAAGGATTTATAGAGATTAATACATTCAATAAAGTAATTTTCTCAGAAATCATTATACAAGAACAAAGAGAAGAGTATATAGCAATAAACACTATTATAAATGAAGGATATATTGTTCAACTCAACGAAAAAGAATATGAAGTGAGATACTATATCTAATGATCACTACCACTTCATGCTCAATCTATATTTATTTATATCTTCGTTCTTCTTTGGCTTGCGGAAGATGAAGAGATGTTCATGAGCTATCAAATAAAAGTCTCTTCCTTTACTGCATTCCTCGACCCAACAGTATGCTTATCACCTTAGAGAGATCTATAGAAATATAAAGAAGAGATTCAGAGCTATGGTATATTTATGGATGAGAATAACCTGAAATTGGGAATGTTGCTCTAATCCTCTCCAGAATCCTCGTCTTTTAGGACTGTATTTTTCGTAAAAGTTTTTAAGTTGTTTTAGCTACTATCAACACGGGCAATCACTTGGAGAAGGTCAGAGAGAACAGCAGTTTATAAATTACATGCAAATTTGTTGGGTTAGACAAAAATGGTTATAGATGTTGAGATAAAAACAAGTGAAGAGTTTCTCAATGAATTGATCCACATAGAGAAGTATCTCAAGCAGTTTCCAAAACTACATAAACTGTACATAAAGTCAATGAAGTATTTGCCAACGCTTGAAGGAAAAACTATATATGTTGAACCATTCAAGAACACGAAATCAACAGTACTTGGATATGCTCGCAAAGATCAAGAGAAAGATGTGTGGTACATCGGTTTCGCTCACCATCCACCTGACACCATAACCTTTTTACATGAACTGATCCATGTTGCTGGAGGTGATGAGCTATCAGCATACAACTATGCTGTTCTTCTGTACTATGCTATACGTAGGGATCTTCCGAGATTCAACATCCTGGATCTGTTGAAGCTTGACCTCAAAACCATTAATAAAGTGATGAATGATTTATTCGGATTCAAAGGAATTGAAGAGTACTTCGAATTCACAGGTGTGCTACCATCCCATATAGCAGATTTTGATTATGTTACTGGGAAGGTGAAGCTGAAAGAAGATGTAGATGAGGATATAATTGTGCAAACCTTCATAGCAGAGATGGCTGGCGGCATATCTGTTTGGTTTGAGTTTGATGCACCTAGCAAATGTGAAACAATAGATTGTAGAATATTCGAAGAAATAGCTAAACAACTATCTCACTAAACCTGAATATATGTTCCAAAACATCCATGTTTTATAAATGTTCTACTATGCTTGTGGGTAGCAAGAAATGCGGAAACTGGTTGTGTTGGGTCCATTTATACATTTTGATAATGATGATCAGTATGTAACGTTTTTTGTGAATAGCTATGCTTTAGTGCCATCGCTTGTTCTCAAATTCAGCTACACAGATCTATATAAGATCTATAAGTCTAATGATGACTCTATATACATTGTATGTTCTATTGATGAATCTCAACTCAATTACTATAAACCATACTTATCAAGAATACCATCTGGTGCAACAGAGATTACTGAATTATACAAGACACGTTGTCCTAAGTGTGGTTATTGGAGGGTATATGATGATGATCCAGATGATATGATTTGTCCATATTGTAATGTTGTTCCCAGGAATGTGGATGTTATTTGGAGATCACGAGACATATCATCTAATCTAATTGAAGGTAAAGGAATATATTTTCTTAGAAACTTATGTGAATATACTCCAAAAGTAATCAAAGAATTAGCAAGTAACAAAGAGAAGCTAGGTAACTTGGAAGCCGATTATAGGGAGTTCATTGGGTGGACAGGTGGTGTGGATTTTGGTGTTTATAGAGAATATAGTGTTAAGGAACTTAATAAAGTGCTCTATGTAAAGATAAGGGATTTAACAATTGATGAAAAGCTTAATCTTTTAAACGAGTTGGATAAACACGACAAAAATACACCGATAATTAAATTATCATTAGCTCGAAGTATCTCGAGAGAAAAGGCACGTGAGGTTGTGATCAAAGATGAACTCTATAAGCAATTGTCATGGGAATTTTATTATGATCTAGATGATAATGGTGAATTGAGAGAACTTACAAAGAAATACTATATAGAGAAAGCATCTAATGAAAATGATCCTGTGAAAGCATTCAAAATTCTTTATAATGCATATAATACTCTTGGTGATGATAAAGAACTCAAAGAGCAACTCATAAAGTATGGTGCTGAAGCTCTACCTCTTGTAAAAAGTAATGACAATAAGATCATAATATCTTATACTCTCAAGAATCTTGGTTATGAGGATGAAAACGTTAAAAATGTTATCAAAAGCTATGAAGAATCTATAGAAATGATGAGAAAGAGAACAGAGGAAAGAGAAGAAAGAGAGAAGAAGATTATAGAAAACATCAAGAAACAATTCAATAAACTACCAATAGATGTAAGTATCTATAGAGGGAAGATTTTCGTTAGACTCAATGGATACGTCAAGAAAAAAGACTTCAATATGTTTGTCGAGACATGTAAGAAGCTTGGATTTAGATTTGATCCCAATAAGAAGCAATGGTGGAAAAATATTGAGGAACATACAGAGATAGAGAAGGTTCCTGTTCAAGTATCGTGATCATCAATATCTTGATTTCATAACCAATAAATGCTCTGTTGGTGTTCGCTCATCTTTTAGACCTGTAGCTGGATTCATGGTGGTTTTGAATAATCTTCTATTAACGATTCTATCAATGACTGTTTCAATATGTATAAATCCAAGGGTCTCCATGTGTTCTTTCAATATTAGTGATTAATCCTCTATTTTGATAACTTCTATTCCTTTTGGTAGTTTTGGTATTGCTGATACAGTTACAAATAATGTTTTAGCACTTTTCTTCGCTAATTCGCCTAGTTTTTTCTGTGTTTCTCCATTATCAATATCATAAATATATCCATCAGTCATTATCACAACTAAATCGTTCTTAGTGATAGTTGGTAGAACAGTATCTAAGGCTGGTGTTATTTCTGTTCCTCCTGTCAAAACAGGTATTTTTCTATGTGTCTTCACTCTTTGAACAAAGTATCTATCTACTTTCTCTGGAAGAGAGCATTTGCTGGACCATTGATATAGAGTAACTCTCAAATCAGGTACACTCTCAATGAGACCGAATATCTCTATAAGTGCTTTGTTTAACGATTCATCGAGCATTGAGCCAGAAGTATCGAGTAGAATTATGATGTGAGGTATATTCATTCTATAGTATCCTGGTTTGAGGTATGGAGATCTCTTGTGAACTTTCTGCCAACTATAGATCTTGAAGTTTCCTAAATAATCAGTTACAAAGATACGTATCTTATCGATCCACTTGGGTTTTCTAGATGATGTATCAATCAACTCGTACATGCTATCCATAAAGAAGCCGGCACCAGCTGATTTTTCTTTATCTAAGTCTCTCTTAGCTTTATCAAAATCTATAGCATCTCTAATGATTTTCTTTATATCGGCTTCGTTAGGAATAGATTTTTTAATTGGTTTCTTAATCAAGATTGATTTATCTCTATGTGTAGGAGTATAATATCCAGATGAATTACTCGCAGTTGATTCTTTGGCGGTATTGTTTTCGTAGTTCTTTATTGAAGATCCATTTTTTTCTTTACCTTCTTTACCTTTACCTCCAATAGATTCCTCAATGTTTTCACTATCATGAGAACCTCCAATAGAATCCTCAATATTTTCACTATCATAGGAACCCTTATTTGGTGATTCATCATAATCACTACCATGAAATGAGAGATCCAGATGTAGATTGAACATAACTTCAGCTCCAGTCTTCTTGTTGATGAAACGTACAAATATCATATTAGTATTTCTTAGTGTATCTAGATCTGTTGTTGTTAAATCTATAGTTTTTCCAGATTCTGTAAAAGCATTCAATTCTACTGTACCTGTATTTATCAAGTAGAGAAGTCTATCAATAGCTAAAGCAAATCCAAGCTTCGATACATCACTCTCTAGTAATTTGTTTATTATTTCTGGATTTACATATTTCTCCTCTATAAATTTCGTTTGTATTTGGCTACTATTGAAAATATTTATGATTTGTGAATTTATTACAGCATCAGCAATAACATTGTATACTATTCTAGTTATATTTTTCTCTAAAACAGTTTTACTTTGTTTCAATTTATTTAGCATGGTTTTGTTATGACTATATACAATATGGAGTATTTCGTGTAATAAAATGAAAAGCTGATTATGGAAATTAGTTTCTAGAAAACCCTTTGACAAGTATATGCTTTTGCCATCAGTCATACCTTCAAATTTAATCTTCTCATTATAGTAAATAGGTATATGTTCATATACATACCAGAAGAAAAACAATTTTAGGCGTAGCATACCTTTGGAAAGTAGATCAAGTGTATTCTTTAATTGTTCTATAGCATTAGTCTCAGTATTGTCGCTTTTTATGCTCTGTAGAGACATATAGATCACTTAGCTATTTAATAAGATTGAAGTAATACCTGTAGATATTATGAAATCTCTCAAAACTTCTCCACTTTTTCTTACTTTTTCTTGCCATAGTTTTTGTGCTATATCATCAGTTTTAGGTGGAGGCATTAGAATAGCTTTTCTAACAATTCTTTGGAACTCTCTTACGCTTACTGAACTCATGCTTTCTATAACAAATGATGCTATATCGCTTGTAACTTCTTGCATAACATCAGCAAGTAGTACTAGATAAACATATGGATCATTGAGACTTACCTTGTGTTTTATACCGTTACCTAGATATACTTCAATTTCGTTAGCTTGTGTTGGACGTGTCAAGATATTTTCGAGTCTATGTGCTATCTGTATTGCGAATCGAAATGCTACATCTAGGTCTTTTGCTATCCCTGTTTTGATCTTAGATGGATCGCTAAGGACTTCTTCAATTGATGGTACTTTCTTAGAGATAAAGGTAAAGAATTGAGTAGCGGCTTCTTGTCCAACACAACCTGCAAAAAGGGCTTGAATCTCATTTATTTTGTTCACATCTACATTACCTTCCCTCATACTGTTTATTACAGCATCTACTTCTTCTCTGAATCGTTTTAACATTTGAGCCAAGAGGGTCCATGACCTAAGTACGGGACCTACCCTAGGGGATTCATGTATTAATTTGATGTTTTGTGCATATTGTGGATATCTTTTCAAGAATACATAAACATCGTCATCAAAAGCATCACCATATACACTCTTTACTGCTTGATACCATGTTTCAAGGCTATCTATATCAACTACAACTTGCCATACTCTACCAACCATGATCTCTGGCATTGGGTGTGCCAATTCGCTGTGTTCAGGTAGATTTCCTGTACCTATAATCCTTACATTCTTTGATATAGCTACTCCACTTGTACCACCTAGCTTTCTTTCGCCATAGATACCTGCGACAAAGTCTTTTTTATATGGATCATTTATATTGGTTACATCATCAAGAATAAGGCATCCATAGATGTTGGGTATAGTGAGAAGCTGGAGGGTTGGTTTGAATACAGGCAACTCTATTTGTGTTACTGCACCTGTTTCCTCATCCCTAATCTCGTATATGTGAGGTGTTGGCATTATGTCATCGGGAAGGGCTGAACCTAACTTTATGAAAGATATTACATAATATTTTTCAGGTTCTCTTCTTATCTTTCTAATTATTTCATCAATCTTTTCTTTTTCTACAGATGCTAGAAGAGATGTATCAATAACTTCTTTCCCTAGTTGTCTAGCCTCTTCGTATGCATAGTTCAGAACCAATGTACTCTTACCTATGCCTGGCTCACCATAGATAATAGCTCCTTTTTCTCTTGGCATTTTGAATGCGTAATGAAGGGCTCTTCTAAGAGACATTCTTGGAAAGGTTTGAATATCTTCACTTTTTCTTTCTTGCATTTGAGGCATACTTCTACCCATATTATCAAATATTTATATTTAAATACTAAAACTATAGATATATAAGGGATAATGTATGGAACATCCACTAAGATGGATCGAAATAATTGAGCATTCTCTTAATTTGTATGAGAATGGTGTTATTGAATTAGAACACTTAGCAATTATAGTATGTTATGTGTCTAGAGTACTTGGATTAGATGATGTATCTGAAGAAGTTAAGAAGAATCATAGAAAAGCTGTTCGACATGCTATAAGAATAATTGATAATTATCTTAAGAGTAGCAACAAAAGACTACCTGTGGTAACCTCAATAACGATTGATGAACTTGCAAAAATATTGATGAATATTATAGAAAATAAATAATTTTTCTCTTTAGTGAGAAGATGATTACTAGAACTATTAGTATGATTCCATCATATCTCTTGTCATTAGTAATACTAACAATTGTAGGAGTTATAACATCAATATGTTTCATAAAGTATTATTTGCCGCTCACTAAACAAGATTTTTACATTGGATCAGCAATTAAGTATAGCTATAAGATAGAGAATAATATGGTTACCATCAATATAGCTAATTCGAAAGAATATTCAGCAAAGGTTGATATATTCTTAATAACTATTGGTAACAAAGCTCTTACAACATGTAATGGATTCATATACTATCATACAAAATCTAATGTTACTAGTGGTGCTTTAGAGTTATTAGGTATTCATATAGATCCAAATGAAATAGTTACAATTATGTGTTTTGAGCAGAATATTAGAGATGTGAAAGTATTTGAATATGGTATTGAAACATATAATATAGCTACATAAGTAGGGATTGTTGATGATTAGAAGTATTAGTATTACCATAAGCTATATTCTTCTTGTAGTTGTATCTGTATTAGTTGATGTGCTATTGATCTCTATATATATTACTTTTCTATCGAAACCTGCTGAATGGTTACCTCAAATTGCTTATGACTTATCTCAAGGACCGGTTTATGGAGTTTACATGATATCTCCTTGTACAATGAATATAAAGGAGTATAGACCTCCAGGTATCATATCATCTTATATCGTAATATTCCCATGTGTACATATATCTCTAATAAATCTCAATCCAGTACCTACTGATGTAGTTTTAATAGCTCATATTTCTTCACCTTTGTTCACAGGATACAAAGTTTTGGATCTTCTAGGAACATTTGATGTATATTGGGATAATGGAAATCCACCAGATGGTGTCTCAATAGTATCTGCAGATTATCTAGGTCCAGGAATTTATAGATCCATTAGATTGAATCCTGGAGTATCGGTATCATTCAGAATTCCACTAATATATGGTGGTACTCTTTCTGATGTTTTGGCATGTACTAGAACCAGTTGTGTGAAACTGCATACAGTTTCTGGACAAATACTTATTCAAAATCCATCAGCATCATGGATTTTGTATCTAGATAATCAGACACAATCTCTACAAGATTCTCACTCTTTGTATGCATATTCTTTAACACAAACATGGATGTGGAGATCAGAAACATTGGGAGGTAGAGCCATGAGTTGTGTATCTGAAATACGATACGGAAATGATATACAGAGATATATTATTGTTTCACATGATGGATTGTGTTGTGGTACTGTATGTCCATCAGGTTCAAAAACTATACATTATCCAAGTAATACAGATCGAAGAATATGTTCAACAGATACTGTTAGTGGATACATGATATCACCATCTAGTTTGTTTGGATATCCTCCACGTATATTGGTTGGATTCTTTACAACAGATCATAATTTTAGATTCAATGTATCACCACATTCTATTGAACTTGATGGTAAAAAATTCACAATTTATGGTTTTGATTCTAGAAGATATAGTTTATTGTCATCTTATAGTATTGCTATAGATAAGTGGTTAGCATATAAACACAAAGAATGCAATAGAAGAATAGTTACTCTAGAAGCTAGTATTTTTATTGATGCTAATAGAACTATTCCTTTATCTACTATTTATCGAGATAGTAGAAAGCTATATATCTATGGTGTAACGAGAGGATATGTTGAACAATCCTCATTATTCTATAGAAGATATGATAATGTAAATATAACTGTAATTGGAAAGTATAGGCAAAATATAGGTGAAGAAGAGCGTGTTGTTGTTACTGCTGATAGGACATCTAGTTATGTAACTGGGTATACCGCTCTAGATATAGAGAATCTAGTAGAAGTGATAATTAGGATAAGATATGAGATGATTGGTGAAGAACCGTTTTATTGTTATACGAATTATCTATTTGGTACATATTGTGGTAAAGATTATGAGAGACATGTGAGATTAGCTTTCTATATCGAATTGATACCTGATGAATTTCTCAGGTGAATTTCATAAAGTGAGAATATTGTCAATTTATTGATTATACATTTTGATTCAACATCTTTCTTATAAATTTAAATATTTAAAAATAAATTTCTATAACTATTCTTGTAGTGATAATGCATGGGAAAAAGAAAGTCAAGGTACGAGGAAAGAGATCTAAGGATACAGAGATTTGTGAACAAAGCTATTAAAGCAATAAAGATAGCTTCATATATATTGGCATTAGGTGTGGCGGCATATGGTGCGTGGTGGTTCACAATTCCGAGTGGAGAAGTAATTGGAGTTATCTTAATTATAGCCAGTTTACTGATATCTGTGCTTGCGAGTCGTGAACTCAAGGTGAAAGAAGATGAGTAAGAGTAGAATTATCTCAAGCGTTATATCTATTACTAGAGATATTGCACCACATCTACTAGTTATTCTAGTAGCTATAGTAGTAAGATTAGCTTTAGATAGTTTTGTGATGCATGCTCAATTATTCCAATGCATTAGACCCGAGGCAGTTAGAAATCTGATATCTACTGTAAGCACAATTATACTTTTAGCCATGATAGCCATAGTAGTGTTTCTAGTGATATTCAATACTATAGGTACCATTTCAGCTATAGGTATGAAGCTAGGAGAATTCTTTACTGAGAGAGTAAGATTTGTCTTTGAACTTGCTGTAATCTATCTATTGTTCTTCATGAATCTTCATGAGGCTATAACTGCATCAGGTGATTGTGCAACAGTAGATATTAATACATTATTCAGTAATGGACCATTACTCTTTAGAATAATAGGAGAAATCCTTAAGTGGTTAGGTCTTTGGAGATAATAGTATCCATCCAGTTTTAGTATTATAGATAAGTAAACCACTATCTCTAAGCAATCTATATAATCTGAGTTGTTTTTCATTTAATTTTTCTTCAACTTTTTCAATGTCTTTACATTCTCTAAGTATTGATATAAAGTTATCTAGAAATTCTTTTGTAACTAGTACTCTTTCTTTAGTTCCCTCAATAACTATGATACCATTACTTCTCATATCTTCAATAAATTTCTCTTTATTACGGATTTTTAGATCTGATTCAAATATTATTCCCTGTTTCCGCATTATCTCTAAACTGTATATGTTTCTGGTTCTGTTTTCATCTCTTCTTTGATTCACAACTATTTTGTATTTACCTGTTTTTTTCTCTTTATTTTCTATTTTATTAAGTCTTTCTTCTATTAATTCGAGTTTCTCTATAACTAGTGCTAGTGTGTGTTGAATCTTAGTGAGTTTATCTATAACTTCTTGCTCAAAGCTATAGCCATACTTGTCTTTAATTTCTTTAATTTTGGTACTCAAGATAACACCATTGAATTCTAGTTAGTAAACGATTTATAAATCTTTAAATCTTCTTCTAATTTGGGTAGAAATTATGTCTCAAAAAGTATTTCAAAATGAGGGTTCATTACTAGGAGAAGTAGTGATGCATAGAATAAGGATCAAGGATCTAGAGGGATTGAGAAACATTCTCGAGGATGTGAAACTAATGGAACCAATATATTCACGATTTATATCGAAACCCATAGTTAGAGCTAGGCTTGAGATGTATGAGCATAGTGGTGGTGTAAAAATCAATAATGAAGACAAGAGAATGTGGGTATATGTATCTGTTATGAATGACAAATCTGAGGAATATGATATAGCTCTATGGAAAATTCTCAAATATGCATCCATGTATCCAGGCATAGAAGCTAGATTGAAGAAATACATAAAGATAGAGTAGTTTGTTAGTGATAGAAAAATGAAGAATAAAGCTAGTGAAGTATCTATAGATGTTAAGAGAAATGCGGAAGGTGTTAAGCTACTGATTTCTCTATCTGATGGAAAAAACATTGAATTAACACTATCTTTTGAGGAAGCTAGAAAATTAGGAAAGCTTCTATTATCACATGCTGATGCTGGTATATTGCAGATTAATTTATTCTTAAGAAAAATATCTGATATTGAGAAATCAATCGCTAAACTAGATGAACGAGTACGTGTACTAGAATCTAGACTGTATTTTTCATAAAAGTTTTTAAGTTGTTTTAGCTACTATCAACACGGGCAACCACTTCAAGAAAAAAGCTAATTTCTAGCTATTTTATTTAATGAGTATTGCTCAACATTTTAGCAACAATATTTATTTTCTCGGTTAATTCATTCCAATCACTAATTCTGCAATTCAGTATTTTCAAACTTCCTCTATCATGAATAAGTGTAGATTTTAGTATCTTTAGCATATTGTCTAAATCTATGTTAGTGAAATTCTTTCTAAGAATTATACAAAGATTATAGCTTTCACTTGAATTACCTCTCATAACTAGAAATAAAGTTTTTCTGTCTTGAATCAAATACTTTAATATTATTTCAGCTCTTTTTGCAGATATGTTAATGTTACGAAAATCTAGAATAGCATAATTCTTGTCATCAACAACTATAGAACTCTTAGTAATGTTAATAAAATTGTTGAGTAATTGTTGATAGTTTTTAGTCTTCATTATATATTCAATAATGTTATCTATATCATCTAGTGATGAAACAACTTCATTAGAGATAAGTAGATTGAATGTATCTATCCAGCTATCAGTTACTGCAAGAACAGCTATTAATTTTGAACGCATATTAGATAATTTGAGAAAGAAGCGTATTTCTGAATCCACTTTGAAATGGTTGATTAAAACAGATAAGTATTCTAGCCCGTGTTGTTTTTCTTTCGAAACTGGGTAAATTTTTACTGAACCTATTTTCGTAGGTTTTGTGATATATTTGAATTTTTCTCCATAGATTTTACCTATTATAGTTACTTTACTTCTCTTTGATAGAATTGATTCTATTTCATTATCAGTAAAACCACCTATGGCATAATATACACTACTAGGATTATTCAGTATGCTGTTCCATAATTTACCAGGCTCAATTATGAATGGATTTATCTTGATTTTTCTAGTATGTAGTTTGTGTCTCGCAAGTGTTAAAGCCGTTATGTATGCAATATAGCTACTATCAATCCATCCAATATTGATTTGTTCTATCTTGCTATTTATACGGAATCACCATTTATTATAGAATTCTGTGATGTATATAAGGATTTTAATTATGATCTTGTTTTATTAGTTTTAGAGATAGTATTGAATCATTTTTCGTACTGATAGAAAATTAGTTCTGTTTTAGAACTATATTGATTATTTCTATTAAAATTTGAAGATGTTGAAAATCTTTATTTATTTTTGTAGCTACAAATTTCTGAAGAATCAGAGGTAGTTAGTATGTCTGATTATAAGAAGTATACAGGAGAAGATATTGTAAGAGATTTTGTGAGAATGAGGGTCGAGGATCTCGAAAGAATAATGATGATTTACAAAAACATATCTAGTTTTGTTAGTGAAGCAGAAAAAATGTTTAGTCGTATAGAGAAATTAATTGATCTTATTGAGTGTTTACCAGTAAAGAGTGGTGTAATAGTTGCTGATCCTATGAAGAGATTTTTAAGTTATCTACGTATCGAGATAATGGGTGGAGATGAAAATCCATACACAATATATTTATCAATGTCTCCTCCACTATTACCACACTTCTTCTTGGTTGTATCATACATAACTGTGAAGATGAAGTTCATTCCTTTAATGATTATAAGATCATCTCCTATTGTATCACTTTCATCCATATTAGCGAAGGTAGGATTAGTTTCTGCACCTGTTGCTCATTTCTTGATTTCTGTTAGATTACTTGAGCAAGTTGCACGCTTCGAGATATCGGTACATCCACTAGATACTAAATACATAAAGTTGCCTCTAAAACCAAAGAAGAATGTTCTATATCTCTGTGAACTTGGATTATCAACAGCACCTGTTTCTGATTCATACAATGTGGAGATAGATATCTCAGATATATCGCCGATAAGTAATGATGATTTAAATAATAAGGATTTTATATCTCTAAAAAATGTACTAGATGATATGGTAGGTGGATTATCATGAGTAGTGGTTTTTCTAAATTCTATATTGAGGGAGAAAAAGAAAGTTTTACTACCTATTTTTCAGAAGATCTTTCAATTAGATCACCAATTTTCATGAACCTTCCTGAACCATCTCCTGAAGTACTATGGAGACCAATGGCTAGGTATGGTGCATACATCGCTACTACTGATATATGCAAAGTTCCATGGCATTGGGATCCCTCACTCATTCAAAATCCTTTAATGGCTATTATTGGGATGCCTGGAGCCGGTAAGTCAGAGACTGTTAAGACCTTGATACTTAGGATAAAGGAGAAAGACATAGATGTACCTGTGATAATTGTAGATCCCGAAGGTGAATATCATGTAATTGTAAAGCAGTTAGGTGAAGGTGTTGTTTTAAACATAGGGATAGAGCACTATATTAACATATTTGATAGACCTTCATGGAATTTCAATTACCAATTATGGGTAAGAAAAGCTATTACACCAGGTATTCTCAAGGCTCTTAGAATGAGTCAAGCCCAAGCACCATTAATGATGAGAGTACTAGAGAAAAGTATATTCGATGTATATGAGAAGATCTATAGATTTGATCCTGTGAATAAAGAGACATGGAAACAACAGGACCCGACCCTTCTAGACGTCGTTAGACAAATAGAATCTGATGTAAAGCCGTACTTAGAGGGAAGAGTAACTAAACAACCCCCTCTATTCAGGACGAAGATGGCTTTGCTTGAAAGACTCAAGAGATGGGTTGAAGGAGAAGGTACAGACTTTTTCGCTCATCCCTCAACTATAAAGCTATCAGATCTCCTCAACCAACCAGTAGTTGTCTTCAACATAAAGGCTCTACCAAATGATGCTAGAGATATGTTTACGTTCTATATATTCAACTATTTCTACGCTTTAATGGAAATGTTACCCCCTCTACCAACGTTTAAGTTAAGACTGATCCTAGTATTCGACGAGGGATGGATATTATTGAAATCTGAGAGAGGTGAAGAATCACCTTTAGCTCCTCTATTCAGAAGAGCAAGAAAATATGGTTTTGCATCAATTATAGCAACACAAAACTATAAAGACGTTAGTGGAGATATTCTTCCATTGGTAGGAACAGTAATATTGTTGAGAATAAGAGATGCTGATGCTGTAAAAAAACTTGCAGAAACGCTGAAGATACCAGAGAGGATAAGTAATCAAATACCAACTCTACCAACAGGAAAAGCGGTAGTCAGTATTGCATGGAGAAGAACTGATTTTCAGAATGCAAACATTCCATTCCTAGTAAATGTAGAAACAGCTGTTGAACCACAAATAACATTAATAATGTACAAAAAAGGTGGTGCGGAGGATGTATTTAGAAGTCTTAGATCACAGATGTCTAGGACATAGATTAGAATATATCAATGTATATCTATATTTAATTTCTTCTTCACTATCTCTCTACTGATTATTCCAAGCATGACACATATCTTGATTAAATCATAATGTGCTCCCTCACTTGGATCTCCAAGAGTGATTGGAGGAATCATAGTTACTCTCCATCTAGGATCATCCCTAATGAAATATACTTTTCCTTCACCGTAGATATTCTCTATATAGTTCTTAATTCTTTCAGCCATTTCTTCATATCCAGACTTATACATATTTATGATGAAGCCAAGTGTTCGAGGTTTCACAAAACTATACTTTCTAGTGATTAGAGAGATGAGACCATGAACAGCGGCATAATCGAGTGAAGATACGAGTATGAAGTTTGGAAGTAGATCAAGTATACCAAATACCCCCTCATACACATTTCTAGTATCGGCTCTTAAAGGAGGGAAATCGAATATCACATATTTTATGTTGTTTCGTTTAGCAAACGATATAATGTTGTGATACAACATATGCAGACTATTTCTTACTTCTTCAATACTCAGTTTTGCTAATTGGGATAACCTTATCTCGTAAGATATAGTAGCTTTTTTTCCTGGAAGTATGAATATGTTCTTGACAGCTACACCAAGATCTTTTCTTTTAGCAACCTGTATACTCAATATCCTCTTTGGGGGGAATTCGAGTTTATAGGCTTTGAATTCTGTTGGTTCTTCAACTATGTAATCTATGCTTGAAACTCCATCATCATTTCTTAATGTATCTGGGGTTAGAGAAAGCAATAATGATGTTAAAGTACCATTAGTTATATCTAGATCAACACCCATTACGCCTTGATTCTTATCCAGTAATGCGGATAAAAGCACTATAATATTTGTAGATATTATTGATTTACCGCATCCACCTTTTCCACTAAGAATACCAATAACATTTGTATCACTTATTATTTCTCTTTGTGAAGGAAATTCTATAACTTCTTTTTCTTCTTTTCTTCCCTTCTTTTCGAAAAACGGAAGTTTTATGAATGGGACTGAAATTTTCATGGATAGTTATACCTCATACTATATTATTTATTATTATTCTATTAATAGTTGTATAGAAAGTGTTATAAATATCTTCTGTAATATAGTTTCAAAAGTAAGTTGGGATTATGTCGTCTAGAGATGATCAATATATATATAATGATCTTGGGATTGTTGATCCTATGACTGGTGAAGTAATTGATGAGAAAATTATTGATAAAAGCGAACAGATTAGAGCGTTTAGTTATGAAGAGTATGTGAAAAAGAAGCATCAAGAGGTCTATATTTCGGAAGACGATAGACGTTTGATGAGTATATTATGGCGAATAGGTAAAGAATTAAATGTTCCAGATTGGATCATAAATGAAGCTTTATGGTTTATAAAGAAAGCAAAAGTTCTTAAGACTAAAACAGAGTTTAAGAATAAACCATTATATCCATTCAAAGAGAAGTATATATATGCTTTATACTTTGTTTTAACTCACAAATATGGTTTACTTAATATAATGTTTAGGATAGCTTCAATGATTTGTAATGAGAATGGCGAACAATGTTACGTATCTAAGAAAAGAGGTGATAAAGTGTTTAGACATTATCTTATGAGTATACGTCATTTTGCTTCCTACATTTATCCTAACAAGGCTAGAGATCCTATTGCTCTTCTTGATGAAATAGTCTTTCGATATAGATTGCTTCCAGATGTAGTACATAAGAGAGCAAGAGATTATGCTATAAAACTGAAGAGATTAATAAGTGGTAGAAAGATTCAGACCATAGTAGCAACAGCGATAAAGCTAGCACTAGATGAGATATTTCCAGATAAGAGTAATCGAATAATGTTACAAATATGTCGTCTTCTGAATACATCAGTTCCTTCTGTTGAAAAATTAATTAAAATTTATCGATCTATGAACTCTGATGCTTTTCATTATCTTCACAATCAGAATGACTATGAATCATCTAGATCCTAAAAATCTAAACCTCTCTAGAACACCTACACTCTAAGGTGTGGAGGGTCGAAAAGAGTTATGAGATTTCTTCAGGAGTAGCATTGAGTAGATAATGTTATCTTTATAAATCTATGTATTACTTCTACGGGAGGAAAGTTGTTTTTACTGAAAAGCAATGAATATATAGAAAGTGAAGATAAAAAACAAGTAATAAGACTACCACAAAGTGTTGCAGATATAGTTGATGCTCTACACTTAGTAAAATCGGTTAATAGAGGAAAAACAATACCATCAAATATAATGCTTCAAGTTCTTCTTTATGGAGATACTTTCAAAAGAATAATTACTAGAATTGAGGTGAAGTATGATGAGTTTGAGAAAAAATATTCACAACTATTTGAGAAACTTTTAAGTAAGGGGCTTGTTATTGAACCAAGTAGAAAAAGTTATTACGATAGATTTTGGAAAGATATTGATGAAAAAATAGATATAGATAAGCTACAGAAGACTCTAGATTATGTATTAGAGCCCTTGAGAAACAATGGATTAAGTGTAAGTTTTAAGAGTGGATTAAAATTTAATCACAAGTTTTCTGAAGCACTTGAGGCATATGTATTTCAGGGAAGGATACAGGGTGTATCTTTCTTCAATAAATTCAATAAATCTTTGACTATCTATTCAAAGGTTAGAGGAAGTCAAGTGAAGCAAAGTGTTTCTGATGCTTTGATTGATTATTATGTTTTATTGAGATTAGAACAAACAGATAAAGGTATCAGAGTAATTTATGGATGTACATGTCCACATGCAAGAGGAGAATCTCGTGATTCTCATAATAGATCAATTCCTGCTTCATATACGGGTGCGTGTAAACATGTGCTTGCAAATCTGTTTTATTTCTTCCCAAATATATACTCCTATATTGTTGCATATAGAAATGGTTTAAGTGAGAAAAGTTATTCTGAAGCATTGAATAAAATATCTGAAGCATATGATAATTTTAGGTCAAGACTTGATGAAATAACCAAGAATTATTCACATGATCCACAACTTCCTTCTGAAGAAGAGGCTTTTCTTAGAGATGTTTACTCAGATATTGTATACCTATTTGCTAAACCTTTCTTTTTTGGAAATACTGATGATGTAGAATCAGATAAATCTCTCTTTATAGAGGTTAAGAAGATAGTTCCTTCTGTTTCTCATCTTCATGAATTCGAATCTCTGTGGAAATCTCTATCTACTGAAACTATTGAGATTACTGAAGAGGTAAATAGATCTGAGTCAGAGACTTCTAGTAATGATTTGTCATATGTTTTGAAAAAGATTGAAGATATTGGAATTTATGAAAGATTATATAGGGTCAAGAGATTATTGAATGGTCTTCAAGGTTCTATGGAAGATACACTATATACACGCTCAATACTTGCGTGTCTTGTGCTTGGATCTAATCTTGAATCTGATCCAGTAATAGTATCTGTATATGGTGATCCAGGTACTGGGAAAACTCTTACAGCTATAGGTTTGGGAGAATTGTTGGGATTCAAATCTCTAGTGATAGAAAGAGATATTTCTACTGAAGATGTATTGAATGAAGCGAAAAGTATGGTTATCAAAAGAATTGAGAAATATATGGAGTTCTTCGAGAATGTTGTTTTACCCAAAGTTCCTAAGGAGAGAATGGAGGAAGCTTCAAACTTCTTCAAGAACTCTGTTGAAGAAATTGTATCAACAATAATAACAGATGATCATAGAAATGCTATAGATATAGCTAAAAAATTAGCAAAAACATTTGCTAGTCTTTATGGAATCAATACAAAAAGAGTTATTACAAATCTAGCAAAGCTGTACTTGTCTTTGATGAAGCTTACCAGAAAGCTGTACCTGGATTATACATCAGATGAAGTTGTAAAGAGAAAGGTTCTAGATGAAAGAAGAACTATGCTAATCAATCTACAGAAACTAGGATTGATATCAAATGCAGATGAGAAAGAGAAATTCAATAGTGGTGCAGTTAGATGGGATGTATATCAAACATCTTTTGGATACAGGATCTCAATATATATAGATCTGCATTATCTATACTCAAAATTTGGTGGTGATAAAGAGAAGATATTGAAAGTAATTGAAGAATTATCCAATCTAGGTAGAATCAGATACATACAACAAAAAGGTGGTGTAGCAGAAATAAAGTTATCTGAATCACCATATCTTGAGAAGTTTCTAAGAACAAGAGAAGAAGATATAAGTAATAGATTGATATGGGTTGGAGGAGAATTGACAAGAATGGGAGTAATACTCATAGATGAGTCTCGTAGATCACCAGAACTTCTTGAGAGAATGCTTACAGATTTATCAAAAGCCGCTAGAGATTCTAGACGCACAAATGTTATTATAACAACAGATAATGCTGAACCTTTGATGGAGGCTGAAAGTAATCCAAGACTTGATCCATTCCACTCTAGAGTGAACTTCGAAGTATCAACACCATCAGCAACAGTTGAAGCAACAATAGAAGAAAGCATTAGAGAAATCAACAATCTAGATGTATCTAGTGAATTACCTCTCATCACATTTGATGAACTTTATTTCTTAAACATACTCTCTAATTTTGTTTCAATACCTGAGAGATTTATGCAAATAACTTACTCTATTCCACTACTCATGGTCTATGACTTCAAGATTCTGAGACCAGAAATTGTAGCTACTATAGATAAGAGTAATGCTAAAGATGCATCACCATTAATATTATTGATACCAAAAGGAAGCTTTGAGACATCCGATATTAAAGATGATTATGAGACACCTTCTTGGGGAATAGAGCTACCTGCTATTAGAAGGTTGTCTGAGAGAAGATTTGGTCATCATGTTGTGAGAGCTATGAAATCTTTAGCAATAGTTGAAAAGAAAGCTGTAGTAGATGAAGAATCATTTATTACAGCTTTGTCTATGGTGCTTCCATCTAGGATCATACCAATAGATGTACAAGATCCATACAAATATTTTGACTATAAACATAAAGTTCTAGACACAATAATAAGCAAAATAAAAGAGATACTCAGAGTCAATAAAACAGCTACTGAGAATTTGATAGAGGTCTTAGGATCCATGAGCTCTGTATCACCAGATCTCTTGAAAAAAGCACTAGATGAAATGATAGAGAATCCTGTATTGATAGCAATTCTCTGTAGATTCTTGGAACAAATGCTAGTGTCAAAGAAATCTAGAGAATTTATAGAATACTCAAAGAATATTCCTGGACTTTACAAAACACTTGAATTATTGATACGATACGAAAAACTACCAGTCAAACTAACTTAACCTCGTTTTGCAAGTGTTGTTGCAGTACCACATACACCGTTATCAGAACAGAAACTAACTTCAACAAGTATATCTCTAGTTGCTGGCACAATATTTGTATTTATTGAACCTGTTACTTGTATCCATTCATTTGGTTTAATGACACCTACATCTTGAGCAATACTGTATTTGTTTCCACCTATAGAAACTGAAATATTAACTATACTTGTTCTTTCAGTACCACTATTGAGAATCACTAGCTCGAATATATATGTATAGTTTTGATATGATGATGTTACATACCATGTTGCTCTAGGAATTGAGATTGATGTTCCTTTAGGAGCTTGTTGATGTAATAAATTACTGCTAATCATACTAGTAACAATAACACATGCAATCACAACGCCTATCAACATTATTGTAGCTAGAACACTAGATATACATAATATCTTCATTTCTCGAGAGCACCACAATAGATATCATAACCAGTATTTAATATTTATTATAACTTATGTCAAGAATCTATTTATTTTATACACAGATAGATGTATTTGATCAAGTATGACCACTACATCCACTCTACTCACAGTTGTTGTGCTTGGTCTCACACTACTGAGTGTTGTTTCTTTTACTATAATCTATCAACAGATTAGATATTCGTATCTGCTTAGAATGTCTTCAATAATAAGCAGGACTAAGGAAGCTATATCTGTTGGTGGATGGAAGTCTAATACCTATCTAGTGCTTGAGGTTAGGAATGAGGGAGGAGTAGGGGTATTTATTCGTGAAATCAGAACAGTTGTACAGATCCTACTATACATAGATACTGGTGATAATGTTCACATAATTTCTAAATCTAAGACACTAATTAGTAACAATATACATATACCTTCTATGGGAAGAATTTATCTAGGTTATGATCTTTCTAGCGAAGCTTCTTCTTATTCAAGAGCTGAAATAAGTTTTGTTTCGGTAATGGTTACAACAGAGAAAAACACCTTTATATTTGATGTTGTTCCACCAATTGATTCACCAATTCTAACAATCACTAGAAAAGATATAGAGGATGGAATTACATACAGTATACCTCTTCCAAACGGTAGAACAGCTTATCTAAAGCCTTATGAGATTCTGTTTTGTGCAATAGGACCAGGGTCTAGAAATGATGCAGTTATACCTCTATACGATTCTGTAGAAGTTATGGTATCTGCTGGAGGAAGCATCTATAGAGGTACTTATCACTATGGATATGACCCAATAAACAAGAAATGGAACTTGGTATCTATATCGTTTGATTGGATAAATCTACAGAACGAGAGTAAAATCATCACCATATGCTCGATATCCTCAAATGAGAGACTACCATCTGGAACTAGTGTGGTACTAGCTAGAGGAGTCATGCTGATAGGAACACAGCTCTCTGGATACGATATAGCAACTATATTGTTTGGTATAGATCAATTTCCACATTTCTATACCCCGAATAGAGTTGGTAGAGGAAATAGGGCTACAATTGTGAATCCTAAAACAAACAACATGGTGATTAAACTAGGTCTTCCATTATCAAATACAGATATTGATGTTTATGATTTTTTGGGGACACAGATAATACCTACAGTTCTATCTATTCAAGATAGACAAAAGATCTATAGTATTGGAACATACTATTCACAAGCTATACTATTGCTTCAAGTAGTACATGGAACAATAGATGAAGCAACAAATTATGTTGAGATAAACACATATTTTGCAGATCCATATCCACTAGTAGTAGTTGTATCAGTTCCTACAAGAACCTCTTTTCTATCCTAAGTTTTAGAATTATTAATTTTAGAAAAACTAAAGAATTGAATTAATTATAAACATTATTTTATATAGTTTAGAAGCTATAGCAATATATATGGGGATAAGTGTTGTCTCAAGAGCAATGCATCTATCTACCTATTGCAACTAACTCTGGTGCTAGAAGAGATGATATTTGGAGAGCTTATGAGGTTGAGAAAGCTGTTAAATCTGCATGGGCTCTTACTCTACTTTCTGAATATAGGTTGATTCAGCTCAAGAGATATGGTATAATCGCTAAGCGAGTTGATCTTAAGCCTATTGAGTTTGATGTTAAATCCACTATAGATGATGAGTTATTAGCTGATCTATTGCTTCTCTTTGCATGGAATACTTGGCAAATAGAAGAAGCTAGATCTATGCTCGAGAAATTAAGACAGATGAAGAATAGTAATAGTGAGAAGATATATAAACGGATAGAAAAACTCCAAAAATCTCTAGAGGTGTTGAAGGATCTTCAACACCGGTTATATTTCATGATTTGGAACTATATTAACTCAAGTGGAAAAAGTAACTATATGGGTTGCATCAATATTTTTCAGCATATGAAGAATGAAGACAACAATACTAGAAAATGTTTTGATCCTTTTTCTGAATCTGGATATAAACCAAAGAGTTGGGATAATGAAGCTAAACAAAAAGAGCTCTCTAAACTTATAGAAAAATTTGTGAAACTTGATGGTGTAAGTAAATCTGAGTGGAGAGAGTTTTTCACTAATAAAAATTTCGATAGCCTTATGGAACTTGCAGATAAATTGGATCAACTCATAGGCAGAAAATCAAAAATAATTCAGATACCTATATATAGAGTTGAAGCTGTTGGAGATATAGAGATCCCAAGTTATGAAGAAATTGAGAAAGAAGCTGATGAGATTTTGAAGAAACTAGGTCATCTAGGTGGAAAACTAGAGTATATACTTTCTTCACTAATTGTAGAAGGATATAGAAAAGGTGTTGTGAATGGTATCGAGGGGCTTGATGAATCAGAGAAAACATATCTAGAAGAATTGCTTGATACACCATTCAAGAGAGTTGCATTGATAATAGCCTATGGAAGAATCAGTAGTTTGAGAAAAATTATCCAGAGATTGAATAGAGAAACATTTACATGTAGAACATCTGTACCTATTGCATATCTAGAGTCTAGAGTAAATGTTAGGAGGATTCTTGGCTAGCTAACAGTAATAACTTCTACCTTATTCTTATCATCTTCTTCAGATACATCAAATAGATCTGAAAGTTTGGCTATACCTTTCTCTAGAGATTCTATAACTAGTCTTCTAACCATTGCCAATAAAACTACTTCCTCTTTCCATACACCAGTATCTTGT